>Ga0307486_1000525_pt1 | contig 34975 bp, 30 predicted proteins | sample CBIW02metaG_FD_203663 | JGI IMG/M metagenome (GOLD analysis project Ga0307486, IMG submission 203663) | Sea-ice brine microbial communities from Beaufort Sea near Barrow, Alaska, United States - CBIW 0.2 | ecosystem: Environmental > Aquatic > Marine > Coastal | place: USA: Alaska | collected... | reverse complement strand
ACCTGTCCTCGGCTATTGGAAAGTTCGGCTCTGACCGCGACGGTGACGCTCTCATTGCTGCAATGGTCTCTGCTGCTTCGAGCTCTTTGGGCTAATCTGCCTAACGCGCATCGGGAGGGTGATGCCCAAAAGCATTGCCCTTCCGATCCGTTCCCGCACTAACGCACGGAAAGGCGCATTGTGCGCAAGGGAGTACGCAACTGGGGACCCCCGCTTCTGCTGGTGTCTCCCACCATCCTCATTCTGGGCATCTTTGTATACGGCCTCATTGCCGCCAACATCCAGGTGTCCACAACAAACCGGCACAGCCTCGCGCCAGACTCGGAGTTTGTCGGCCTCGACAACTACCTCGCGCTGCTGGGCGAAGATCGCTTTCTGCATTCGCTGTTCAACCTCGTCATGTTCACCGTCGTGTTCATTGCCGGCACCATGCTCTTCGGGTTTATCTGGGCCTGGATGCTTGACAAAGGTGTGAGCGCCGAGGGCATCTTCCGATCCGTTTTTCTTTTTCCCATGGCGATCTCGTTCGTGGCCTCCGGTGTTGTGTGGCGGTGGCTGCTCAACAGCGCGGAGGGGGATCGGGCATCCGGACTCAACCGCATTTTCGAGAGCCTGGGGCTCGGCTTTTTACAAAACGCCTGGTGGAATGAACCTATCTGGGGGATGGCAGCCATCGCGATGCCTGCCATTTGGCAGCTCTCTGGTTATGTCATGGCCCTGTTCCTGGCGGGTTTTCGCGGCGTTCCGCAGGAGTTGCGCGAAGCGGCCCGGATGGACGGCGCCTCCGAGTGGAAGCTCTACCGCTTTGTGGTCTTTCCGCAGCTGAGCCCGATTGCGTTGTCGGCGCTGATCATTGTGAGCCACATGTCGCTCAAGGTCTTCGACCTGATCATGTCGATCACCGGCTCGATTTATCAGACCGAGGTGCCCGCCACGTATATGTGGGTCACGCTCACCTCAAATGACTACGCCAAGTCGGCCACGATCGCCACGATCCTGCTGCTGTTGGCGTCACTGTTCATCATTCCTTACCTCATCCAAACGTGGCGTTCAGAGAAGGCGAACCGATGACCGTCACCGAAGAAGCGCCTCCGGCCGCCCGTTCAAGGCCCGAAACCGCCCCGCGCCCTCCGAAGCCGGTGCCTCGCTTCAGAATGGGCCGAACGCTGAAGTATGTCTTTCTGGTCATCTTCGTTTTCGTGGTGCTCATTCCCGTTTATGTGCTGATCGTGACCAGCTTCAAACCGCCCGCAGACGTCACAGCGTCTACGTCGTGGGGGCTGCCGGTGCGGTGGCCCTGGGAAAGTGTCGCCCCGGGCGGACCGACCGGGTTCGATAACTGGACCGGAGCCTGGACGGCCCTCGCCCCGGCGCTCGGACGAACCTTTCTCCTGGCCATTCCGGCGGCGCTCATCTCGTCGTTCGTCGGCGCCATGAACGGTTTCGTTCTTTCGCGCTGGCGGTTTCCACACGCCAATCTGGTGTTCACCTTCATTCTGTTCGGCATGTTCATTCCGTACCAGGCCATCATGACGCCGCTGGTGCAGATGAAAACCTCCCTCGGCCTGCCGAGCGATATTTCAACGCTGCTCATGGTGCACATCATCTACGGATTGCCCATCTGCACACTGATCTTTCGTAACTACTACGTGAGCATCCCGATGGAACTCATGGAAGCGTCGCGCATGGATGGTGCCGGCATGCTGCGCACCTTCGGCTCCATCGTGCTGCCCCTGTCGTTGCCCGGGTTCGTGGTCACCATCATCTGGCAATTCACCAACGCGTGGAACGATTTTTTGTTCGCCATGTTTCTCTCGGACACCAGCGGCGGGCCGGTCTCACTCGCCTTGAACAACCTCGCTCAGGGCGCCCAATTGGCTAATTACGGCACCGCCATGGCGGGAGCGCTCATCGCGTCGTTGCCCACCCTGCTCGTCTACATCATTCTCGGCAAGTACTTTATTGGCGGGCTGATGAGCGGGTCGGTAAAGTAACCGGCAACCCTCGCCCTCGACCTGTTTACGTCACCTACCGGGAGAAAACGCTATGTCAACTGTGCCGACTGGTGAAGTCGTGCTCGCCGTGGACATCGGGGGTACCAAAGTGGATGCCGCACTCGTCGCCTCTGACGGGTCGGTGCGGGAACATAGTCGACACCGCGCTCCCACCGGTAAGGGGGCCACGCGCGAAGCGCTTCTGAGCTCTCTGGATGCCGTGATTCAATCCACCCTCGATACTCTGTCGCCGGAGGATACGCTGGTTGGAGCCGGCATCGGGTCCGCCGGCCCGATCTCGCTTATCGACAACTCCGTTTCGCCGTTGAATTTGCCGGTACTGCGCAACTTTCTGCTGCGCGACTTCATCCAGCAGCGAGCGGATGTTCCAACGTCGCTCCGTCTGGATGGCACCTGCATAGCTCTCGCCGAAAACTGGCTCGGGAGCACAAAAGGTGCCGTGAATGCACTGTCTATGGTCGTATCCACCGGGGTAGGTGGCGGACTTATTCTGAACGGTCGTCTCTTGTCTGGAGACACCGGCAACGCCGGCCACATCGGTCAGATTCAAGTCTCATCCAGGCAGTCTGGCAGTTCCAGCGAATCGGCGTCACTGGAGTACTTGGCCTCAGGACCTCGAGTCGTGGCGTGGGCGCAGCGCCAAGGATGGAAAGGCACCAGCGGCGAAGACCTGGCGCGAGATTATGCTGCGGGAGCCCCTGTTGCTCTAGACGCGGTGCGGCGTTCTACAACGGCAGTGGGTGAGGCCATCACCAGCGTGGCGACCCTGCTCGACGTGCACCAGGTGTCGATTGGCGGAGGCTTTGCGCACGTTGCCCCTGACTACATTGACCTCGTTATGGCCACCATCGCGGAGTGCGCGATCGTAGATTATGCACGGTCTGTCATCGTGACACGTTCTGGTCTCTCCGACAACGGTCCACTGATTGGTGCTGCGGCGCTGATCCATCGTCAGGATCTGCTGTAGGGCTTAGAGATTCGCATTATGCGGTCAACAGGGCGTCTGACCTGGCCCGATATCGATACCGGCGTGCCAACGGCAGCTCTTTTGTGTGTAATCGGTCTCGCCCGATGCTGGCACCTCAGCGAACGCGGAGATTGGCACCCTCCTGAATGCCGGTGTCCATCCAAAAAAATGCCTCCGGCGAGGGAGTGGCAAGGAGATGGCCGCTAGCGAACAACCAACGAGAAGGGCACCTCGTGGTGTCCGTCTTCACTTGTGATGGAGGGGTCTAATATGTCCAAAATCATGTGTGATGCCTCGGTGGGCCCCGGGTTGATGGTCGAAAAGCTGGGAATCGAGAACCTGCCCTCCTCGATATCGTCAAAGCCAATCAGTTCAACGTCCTGCGGCATTTTGTAGCCCCGAACTCCCAGCGTGTAGAGGGCACCGAACGCCAGCGAGTCGCTGAAGCAGAACATGCCATCGAAGTGCACTCCCTCATCGATCAGCCGCGCAGCGGCCGTCGAACCCTGGGCGCGATTGAAGACATCGACCTCGGCAAGCAGCGACGGGTCAAAAGGTATGCCGTGTTCGTGCAGCGCCTGTTTGTAGCCTTCGAATCGTAGACGCGCCGTAGCCGTGTGTCCGGCGTGTTGCACGCCGACGGCGGCAATTCGCCGTCGTCCCTGCTTGATGAGGTGAGTCGTGGCCGCAGCTGCTGCGGCTTGATTGTCGATGCCGACGTGGTGCACTCCGGGCGCCTCCAGAAAGAGTGCTTGCTCGCCCACGAGTACGAGTGGAATCGCGCTGCGCCGGGTGATGATGTCTTCAGGATTCAGCGCGAGGGGGCTGATGACGAGACCATCCAGGGCGGGCAAGCCTTTGCCCTCGATCATGGCCAGTTCTGCCGACCGTTCTCCTCCGGTCTGAGCGATGAGAACTGTCAGCGAACGAGCCTGCGCGGCGGTGACGAACAGCGATGCAAATTCGGCGAAGTACGGTTCGCGAAGCTCAGGAACCACCAGCGCCAGCAATCCGCTCTTCCCATTTCGCAGTTGCCGGGCGGCCAGATTGGGCCGGTAGCCGAATTCTTCGATGACTTCGAGTATCTGGGCACGCAGAGTATCGCCTACCCAGCCCGTGCCGTTGACCACGTTCGAGACGGTCTTGGTGCTCACTCCCACCTCGGCCGCGATGTCGGCCAGCCTCACTCGTGTCACAAGTTCTCCTCGATTCGTGCCAACACTATCGTGCCGTGCTAATCTCCGACTAGTGTTTAGTTCAACGTTGAACTAGAAAGTAATTCAACGTGAACGTCAACATCATTCAACGTCGAATTGGGAGCCTATGAACCGCACACTTCGTGCTCGTCTAGCGCCGTACCTGTATGTGCTCCCGATCGTGGCGCTGTCCGGGATCGTTCTGTATTTCAGTATTGGCTTCACCTTTTACGCGAGCCTCACCGACTGGAACGGCCTGAGTCGAATGAATTTTGTGGGCTTGGCGAACTACGTCGAGTTGCTGGGCGATCGCACATTCTGGATCGCACTGACCAATACCCTAATTTTTCTGGTGGCAACCATCACGATTCAGGCGGTGATTGGTCTGGTGGTGGCCGTGATTGCGAAGGAGCGCCTGCCGGGCTCGACCTTCTTTAAGGCGCTGTTCTTCCTTCCCATCGCCATGGCACCCGCCATTATCGCGACGGTCTTTCGATATTTGCTGGAAGCGAACTACGGCACCCTGAATGAGACGCTGCGGGCCGTAGGGCTTCTCGGCCAGAACGATTCCATCCAGTGGCTCGGCGCGGACCTGGGAGTTTGGTCCATGGTCATTATCAACGTGTTCCAATGGATGGGCTTCTCGATGCTTATCTACTATGCAGCGCTCATGGCCGTACCCGACGATATTTACGAAGCTGCCGCCCTGGACGGAGCGGGGTGGTGGCGGGAGTTGGTGTCCATTACCATTCCGGCAGTGCGGGGCACCACCAATGTGCTCATCGTGCTCGGCATCGTTGGAGCCCTCAAAACCTTCGACATCGTCTGGCTCACCACCGGAGGCGGGCCCGGAACCTCCAATCATTTCCTGAGCACATTTCTCTATCAGGAACGTTCCGACCGTCAAGCCGGTTACGCCTCCGCTATCGGCGTGGTCATTCTCATTGCGGCGTTTGCGCTCTCAATGATCCAGCTGCGGCTCGGCCGCACAAAAGAAGAGAAGGCGCCGAAATCGGCAAGCCGCAAGGTTCGAAAGGTGCACTCATGAAGCATCGAAGCGGCCCGCGCGTGGCCATGTATGCAGTCCTCATTGCGCTTGGCCTGATGTGGGCTTACCCGGTTGCGATTGCGCTGTTCAAATCGGTCAGTGTCGGGGGCTGGAATAACTACGCAGTCGTTCTCAATCATCCAATCTTTAACTATTGGCAGGCCATTGGTAACAGCTTCTTGCTCGCCGGTGGTTCCACGCTGGCCATCATGGTGATGTGCGCTCTCGCGGGCTACGCATTTTCTAAGATGCGATTCATGGGTCGCGAAGCTCTCTACCGACTGCTCCTTGCCTGCCTCGCCATTCCGGTGGCAGCGGTTGTGACGCCCCTGTTCTTCACCATCAATATGCTCGAATTGCGGGACACTCCGTGGGGAGTCATGATTCCTCTCGTGGCGTTCAATTCGCTCGTAATGCTCCTGGTGATGCGAAACCACTTCGACAGCATTCCCGATGAGCTGATTGAAGCAGCCACCATCGATGGTGCGGGCCGCTTTCGAATCTGGCTTACCGTCATGCTGCCGCTCAGCGGTGGCGCGCTGGCCACGGTGGGGGTGTTGTCGTTCGTCTATTGCTGGAACGAATACCTCCTGCCCACTCTGCTTATCTCTTCCCCCGATCTATTTCCGGTCACGCAGGCTATTTCCTTGCTGCAGTACGACCGAATGAGCCAGGAACAAATCTCGCAACTTTACGCTGGGCTGATTCTTATGACCATTCCACCTGTTCTGGTCTATGTGTTTAGCCAGCGCTACCTTCAATCAGGCATTACGGCCGGAGCGGTGAAGAGCTGATGACCGAACTCGAATATCGATATAACCTTCCGGTGCTTACTGACCGCACCTACTGCAACCCGCTGAAATATGATGATGGATCCCTGCCGACGAACGCGGATCCCTTTATTACTCGATATCGTGGCCGGTATTACTGCTTCTCCAGCGGTCGTAATGGGGTGAATCTGAGTACATCCCTTGATTTAGTGACGTGGCGCGCGCTCGGGATGGTGTTGTCAGAGCCTGACCGTTGCGAGTACTGGGCGCCATGCATGGCGCGCATCAACGGCCGTTTCTACCTGTATTACTCCAGTCGACCAGCGGGTTCAGACGACCCACATCACGAGGCACTTCATGTTGCGGTGAGCGACGTGATCGAGGGGCCCTACACCGTCGAACACCGCTTCTTCGACATTTTCGCCATCGATCCCCATGTGGTTCGCGACCGTGCGGGCGACTGGGTGATGTTCTATTCCACGAACGAGCCGACGGGTTTGCACTCAGAAAATGCCGGAACCGCCATCCTCGTAGATCGTCTGGTGTCACCGACCCAACTCGCGGGACGGCCGCGCGTTGTAGTGCTGCCCAGCATCGAGGAGGAGATCTTCGAGCGAAATCGCTTTGGTAGCGGACGTGACTGGTACACCATCGAGGGTGCAAGCTATTTCCGTCACCACGACAGCGCCTATCTCACGTATTCGGGCAACGCCTACGTCGGTGAAAATTACTTCATTGGCTACTCCTCTGCCGACCTCCGCGTCGATGACGCGCCTGCGGCAGCAGAAAAATCGTGTACTCCTATCGAAGGTATCGGCGACCTCCGGTGGCAGAAATTTCCGAACGACTACGACCACGAACCTTTGGTGCGCCGCAATGAGACAGTAGAGGGAACCGGGCATAATTCCATCGTCACGGGCCCTAACCTCGTGGATGACTGGATCGCTTACCACGGTCGTGACTGCGCCGACCCGATCATCGAGGGCACTGAGCAGCGTGTCATGCGCATCGACCCCGTCTTTTATAGTGGGGGAACGCTTAACACCTGTGCTCCGTCGTGGCAGGTGCAGGATGCCCCGGCGCTGCCCACGATCGCTGATCCGTTCGTGAGCGAAAACGGACTTGGCGAAGCGTGGACTGTCGTGGAGGGTGTTGCCACGATCGATGGTGCCGCCCTGGTCACGTCCGCCACTTCCAACGTGCTTGTGGTTCACTCGCACCGAACCGACGCCTACGTGGCCGAGGTCTGGCTGCAAGCCTCGCGAACAGATTCCGGTGCACGTGCCGGGGTGGTTCCGTGGTATCTCGACGAGGACAACTTCGTGGAGGCATGCCTTGATGCCTTCACGTCACGCGTGATCGTCACCCGGCGGGAGAACGGTTTTGTCTCGGTCATTGGCACGTGGCCCATTGACCGCAGTTCTCTTCAAGCCTGGAGCATCATTCACATCGAGCGCACGTTTGACACCATCAGCCTCCGTGTTGACGACAGGGCAGCCGGAACGTTTTCTGTGCCGGCTATGCCCGCGTTCGTCGGGCTGCGTGCTATCCGCACTCGGGCTGACTTCTCGGCGTTTGCTCTCACCGACCACGTCGCCCTCTATGGAAAACGAATGCGCTATCTGCCGAGGCTATTTGGCGCCAGCAGTAACGCGGCCCTGAGCGATGAGGGAGTTGGTTCGCCGTCCCGGCGCACGGTGAGCCTGGTCGGAAGCTCTCCCGCAATCGGCGTCGCTACAACCTACGAGTTCGTGCTTCAGGCCAGCTGGAGCGTGGTGACGCTTCAACCGATCATCAGCGGCGGCGACGACGTGCGCATCCGGCTTGATGTCGACGGTTACCGCATTGATGTGTGCCGCGGCGGGGTGAGCACGCTCGTAAGCCAGGGGAGGGGCCGACGTTCACGTCATCTCTCGGTGCGCACTCTGAGTACCCTTACCACCGTTGTCGTTCGTATTGGCGACGCCACCGTAGTAATCGACTTCCCCGTCGGTGGCGATACAACAGGCACTCGTGAACGCTGCGTCGACCTGATCGGAGCCCGGCTGCGCAGCCTCGATCAGACCAGCACAACTTTCCCCCACCACCCAGTAGTAGCCGCAAAGGAGCAGAAATGAACCGCACGACAAAGCCCAAAGTCCGTCTCACTGCAACCATAGGAATCCTTGCCGTTGGCAGCCTTGCCTTGGCCGGATGCGCAAGCGGCAACGACGCCCCCGCAACAAACGACAAGGGACAGACGGTGATCAGTTTCGCCTCGTGGATCCCAACCGCTGATCAGTGGCCCGAAATGGTGAAAATCTTCGAAGCGGAAAACCCCGATATCAAAATTGATTACACCATCTCGACCGACTACACCCCCTACGTGGCGTCACTGGACAACTCAATTTTGGCTGGCGACGTGCCCGACGTCTATGGGATTCAGCCCGGTGCCTCGTTTGTTGACTACGCGGATTACGCGCTAAATGTTGACGACTACGCCTCAGAGTGGATTGGTGACGTTCAAGACTCCACTCTCGAGCAGACCACTACCGATGACGGTGTGATGGCAGTTCCAATTCTTACCGCGGGGAGCGAATTCTATCTTTACAACAAGACGTTGATGGATGAGCTCGGTGTAGAACTGCCCACCGACTACGCGAGCCTGGTGAAGATGGCGCAGACCGTGCGGGCGGCCGGATACGCACCCTTCGCGATGGGAGCCGCGGATGCGTGGCACGACAACGACTTTTTCGTGGCGTTGAGCAACCAGTATGGCGACGGAAACGACATCTACACAGCGGCGGACGGCGACATCGCGTGGGACTCGGAGAACCTCGTGAAGGCCGCGACGCAGTGGCAAAAATTCTTCAGCGACGGAGTATTTCAAGACGCCGCCACGACTACAACGACCTATCCCGCAGCTCGTGACGACTTCTTTCTCGCTCGCAAGGCTGTGGCGATGACGACCGGGTCCTGGCACGTGGGCGCGTCGCTGAACACCAGTACGGAGGTCCCCGGCTCTGCAGTTGAGAACGATGAGATTGGAATGGCCGTCTTTCCCAGCGTCGGACCAAACAACACCGGTGCGACCAATGGCGTGGACTTCGCGCTGGCCATCAGTGCCGACATCGACCCGAAGAAGCAGGCCGCAGCAGCAAAATTCGTCGAGTTCATTTCTGTTGGCAGCGGTCAGCAGTGGTGGGTCAACACCCTCCAGGGTTTTCCCGTAGCGAAAGGTGTTTCCGTAGAAATTGGCGACGGTGAACCAGCACTCGGCAAAGAAAGCGTTGCGGCCGTCACCAAAGCGCTCGCCGACGCCACGTACGCACGCAAGGTGCTCTCGGTGGACAATCCGTCCCTGGAGAGCGACCTTGGCGTCGCCCTGCAAAACATTGCCGATGGTGCCGATCCGGCCACCGAACTGGGCACGCTCAACCGGTAGCCGAGCCGAGCCGAGCCGAATCGTTCGTCGGCTTTCCTGACACCACTATCCGTGGGCCCATCGCTGTAGGCCCACGGATAGCGGCGTTAGTGGTGAAACGCTGAGTCCCGAAAGAGTTGCATCCTCTCGTTCTTTCTGGGTCCGTCGTTTGTAGACATCATTACTACCCCCATGCGGGGGCCAGCTATGCCCTCCGTGTTATAGAGTTACCTGAGGAAAACTCTTTCGGGCTAATCGCGGCAGTTGCGCGAAATGAACAATCCGGCGGTGTCTTTTCTTTGTCTTACCGTGAAGCGTTTCATGCTCCTGACGCTCACTGCGCATTGATAGCTGAGGGAATGCATTATGAACACCACACCTCCCAACTACGAGAATGAATCTCGCCCTACCGTGGTAGAGCGGAAGATGGTGCCGGCAGCCGAAACGGTGGCCCCGAATTCTTCTCTCGCTACCTCTGACAGCCCGATGACCAAAGACGCCGTGCTCGCGAAGAGCCTCTTTGACCAAACAGTGAGCCTGCAGGACGCTATCTTCAACAGCGCGAACTTTTCCAGTATTGCGACCGACGCCAGAGGTGTGATTCAAATCTTTAACGTTGGGGCAGAGCGAATGCTCGGCTATACCGCTAAAGAGGTGGTGAACAAACTTTCTCCGGTGGATATCCACGATCACGACGAAACCATCATGCGTGCCCGGCAACTCAGCGAAGAGTTCGGCGTCACTATCGAACCGGGTTTTGAGGCCCTCGTCTACAAAGCAAGTCGCGGCATTGAAGATATCTACGAGGTCACAAAGGTACGTAAAGATCGCAGCACATTTCCGGCGATCGTATCTGTCACGGCCCTGCGCGATGTGGACGCCGCAATCATTGGCTACCTCCTCATTGGCACCGACAACACATCGGGCAAGCAACTGGAGCTTGCGAAATCGGCGCTCGACCAAAAGCTACGCGATCAGCAGTTCTATACTCGCTCCCTCATCGAAGCCAACATCGATGCATTAATGATGACCGATACCCTGGGCATAATCTCGGACGTCAACCAGCAGATGATTGCCCTGACGGGGCGAACGCGGGATGAGCTCATCGGTGCCCCCTGCCGCAATTTTTTCACTGACCCCGATCGGGCCGACACGGCCATCCGGCGCGCTCTTAACGAGAACAGGGTGAACGACTATGAGCTCACCGTGCGGTCACTTGACGGTAACGAAACAGATGTTTCGTACAACGCGGCAACCTTCTACAACCGCGACCGCGTGGTGCAGGGTGTTTTTGCCTCTGCGCGCAACGTTACCGAGCGCAAGAGGTTTGAACGTGCCCTGAAAGAAACGAACATGGAGCTCGAACGCGCCAGCCGAATGAAGACCGAGTTTTTGGCCACCATGTCACATGAATTACGCACCCCCTTGAACGCAATTATCGGTTTCTCCGAAGCCCTCAAAGACGGTCTTATGGGCGATCTCGCTGAATCTCAGGCCGAGTACATCACGGATATTTTCACCAGCGGGCACCACCTTCTGGCACTCATCAACGACATTCTCGATTTATCCAAGGTCGAGGCCGGAATGATGGATATCGAACTGGAGGCTGTAGATGTTCAAGCTTTGTTGGAGCAGAGTCTGCTTATCGTGCGTGATGACGCCTCCAACCACAGCATTCAACTTCGGTTCGAAGGAGCAAACAACCTGGGCGTTCCGATGCTCGACCGGCGAAGAATCAAGCAAATCGTTTATAATTTGCTTTCTAACGCCGTCAAATTCACACCCGATCAGGGTGAAGTCATTCTCAAGGCGCAGCGCGTGAGCCGGAGCGCCGTGGGCAAAATTGCGGGCACTCGCCCCGTTCACGATTTTCCTGTGCCGAGAAGCGCTGTCACGGAGTTTTTGGAAATTCGCGTGGACGATTCCGGCATAGGGATAGCGGCGGAAGATATGTCGAAGCTCTTCTTGGCTTTCAGCCAGATTGATAGCAGCCTGGCCAGACGGTTTGAGGGAACCGGCTTGGGGCTCGCCACAGTAAAACAACTGGTTGGGTTGCAGGGCGGCACAGTGGCCGTGGCGAGCGCTGAGCGAGAGGGCTCGAGTTTCGTGGTGTGGATTCCTCTGGAGACGACCCAAGACGAGCCCTCAGAAGCAACGTTGGGGGCCACTGACCCACCGAAAGTGCTCGCCAGAGGGAGCGCTGTAAATAGTTTGTCGGTCTCAGAGCAACCAACGCCGCATCCGTTCAAGCCCGCCGATGAGTCGCCCGTCGATGAGTCGCCGGCTGTGCCTGAAGCCCCAGCCGCCGAATCGAGGGAGGCTGTCACTGATGTTGACACTGTCACTGATGTGGACACTGTCACTGATGTGGACACTGTCACTGATGTGGACACTGCCACGACGCAGTCGGTGGCGGAGTCGGTAAGTGAGGTCGCGGACGTGACCGAGTCTCGACCGCAAACGAGCGCCAACGTAGACGCTGAGAAGCATGTGGCCTTGGTCATTGAAGATGATGCCAAGGGAGCTGAGGTGCTGCGGCTGCTCCTGGAGGCCGAGGGGTTTCGCGTTATTGTCGCCGAAAGTGGAGAGAAAGCACTGGCCCTCGCCCCAGTGGAGAGCCCCAGTTTGATTACCCTCGATATTCGGCTGCCGGGAATGGACGGGTGGGGTTTTTTGATGCGACTCCACGAATTCTCAGATCTCGCCTTGATTCCAATCGTGATCATTGCCGGGGATGCCGATGTAAGCCTGGCGCTCACGCACGGTGCTGCCGCTGTGTTGGAAAAACCGATCAGTCGCACCGCGCTCAAACAGTCCCTGGAGGTGCTGGGATTGAGCCCTGACGCACTGCGAACCCGGCGAGTGCTCGTGGCCGACGACGACCCCGAGACAGTGGATGTGATTGCACGGTTTTTGACCAGACCGGATTACGCCATAGAGCGGGCTTTCAACAAACACGATGCCATTGAGATGGCAAAACGGCTGCACCCTGATTTGATTCTGCTTAATCTAATGATGGAAGAATTCAGCGGCTATCAAATTGTGCTGGCCTTGCAGTCCGATGAAGATACAGAACATATTCCGATATTGATTGTCACCGGTATGAAGCTCACGGAGCAAGAACAATCTGCGGTGGATAGCGATTCAACGCAACCTGTTCGCGTACTGGGCATGCAGGACTTTAACCGAGGCGCTTTTCTGGCCGAAGTCCGGCGAGCCCTGGCAGCGGGAGACCGGACGAGTGATGCGTTAGGCGGATGATCTGTGGCCAGAATTCTCATTATTGAAGACAACGTGCTGAACATGAAGCTCACCACGCTTCTCGTGCATCGGGCGGGGCATTCGACGCTGGCAGCCGTAGACGCCGAAAGCGGAGTTCTTCTGGCGCAAATCGAGCAGCCCGACGTAATTTTGATGGATGTACAGTTGCCAGGAATGGACGGATTCGCTGCCACCAAACTCCTGAAGAAGGATCCCGCGACGGCGCATATACCGGTGGTCGCATTGACGGCGATGGCGCTGATTCGTGATCAGGACCGCGCGCGGAAGGCGGGTTGCGATGCCTACCTTGTGAAACCGCTGCATCATCGGGAGTTGCAAGACACGATCAAATGGCTAATGCCCCGTACTGGCGATGAAGCTGCTTCTGACAGTGTGACGGCAGCCAGCGCGGTAGCCGAGGTAACGCCCGGGGAAGAGACCACCCCAGACCCCGAGGCGAAGAGCATCCTGTCACCAGACGATCGTGTTGGCTCTTCACGCGCGCCCGGCGCGGCGCGCATCTTGGTGGCCGAAGATAACCCCACGAACCAAAAGCTGATTATGTGGCAGCTCAATTTGCTGGGGTTCGACGCCGATATGACAGACAACGGCGTGCTGGCCTTGGCCCAGTGGTCGATCGGGGATTACGACCTCGTAATCACCGATCTGCATATGCCGGAGATGACCGGTTATGAACTGGCCACGGCCATTCGCGCCGCGGAGCCTTCGGGCACTCAGGTTCCGATACTGGCGATGACCGCCAGCGCCGTACTCGGCGACGAGGACCAGACTCTCATGGTGGGCATGAACGAGTACTTGATGCGTCCGCTCAGCCTCGTCAAGCTTCGGGCCGCGCTAGAGCGATGGTTGCCCGTGGCGTCTAATTCGCCTTAGCGCCGGCACGGTCCTGGCCCATTAGCTGCGAACTTCGAAGCGTGGCTTTTTGCGCCTGTGCGTTCATCAATTGCGCTGTGCAGGGGAGCGGATTTGAACCAGTCGGCCTAAAACTGAACAGTCTGCGCCGAGACCGTGGTCCCGGGGTTGACGCTATTCGTAGCGCAGCGACTCGATCGGGTTCTGCCTGGCGGCCCGTTGGGCTGGCAGGGTGCCTGAAAGAAACGCGATCAGCATGACCAAACCGATGACAAAGGCCACCGACAATGGTTCAAACAACAAGATATTCAATCCCGGCAAACCAGAGAGAAAACCTTGGGAGAGCACAGCGCTGAGGGCGGAGCCGAGACCGACTGCCACACCGGCGCCAATGGCGCTGCCGAGAAATCCGATAAAGATGGCTTCAAGACTGAACAGGGTGTAGACCTTGCCCCCACTCATTCCCATCGCCTTCATGAGTCCAATTTCTCGGGTACGTTCCTGCACACTCATAAGCAGAGTGTTGATGATGCCGAAGGCGGCGGCAATCAGGGCAATCACAGCGAACGCATTCAACACGCCCACGATGCCGTTGATCACGGTCTGCACCGCGCCGAGCTGGTCTTCGATGGTGCTGGCGGTGTAGCCGCCTTTCGCAAGATGCGCTTTCAGGGCGGTGATGCCATCCGCCGATAGTGTGGTCTTAAAGTGAGCGACGGCCACGCCATAGCTCGTGACCGCGGTCTCGATGCCGCCCGCCTGAGCGTCGGCGAGCTTCGAGATCAGGGCGTCATTGGCACCTGCGCCGGTGGCCAGCAGACTCTCCAGTGACACCCCTACCACCGTGGCATCCACGGTGTGCTTGGCACCGAGAATGTCGGTAATACCAATAGAAACGGATGACCCCACAGCGTGCTCTGCCGAGGTGAAACCGAGGGGAGAAACAAACGAGTCTGGCAACACGACCTGGGCATCGCTGGCAGCGCCATCGAGCTGAGCTCCGGCCGTGAGGTCAGCGGTTGTCACCGCTGAGGTTGGATTGATGCTGAACTCGTACTGGGTGCCCGATTTGAACTGAATGTAGTCGGTTTGCACTGCCCGGATGGGATCAACCGAGACAATGCCCGTCGTGTCGCCAATTGTGGTGAGATCCGCCTTGGTGAGGGCCTTGGTTGTGGTTCCCGGAGGGCCCTGCTGGCTGGAAACCGACGCCGAACTGCTGTCGTATTTTATCGGGCCGTCACCAGCCACCGTCTGGTCGTTGGCCTGCGTGATGATGAATACATCCGGAGCGCCCAGAGAGCCCACCTGAGCATCGACATACTGGCTCACGCCCGCCCCGACGGCGTTGGTGAGCGTTAGGGTAAACGCACCCACGAAGATGGCCAGAACGGTCAGCGTGGTTCGAAGCTTGCTGCGAAAAGTGTTGGAAATGGCGGTTGCGACGAGGTCCTTGGTTCTCATGCTGCGCCTCCGGCCGTGGTCGGTGCGTTGTCGCCCGGTGACACCGCGGAGTTCGCGGAACCAGCGGAGGGTGCAGGTTCGGCGGCGTGGGCGCCCACCCTACGTTTCACTGCGTTGCGCGACACGACGAGTCCATCGCGAATGTAGATCTGGCGGTCACAGCGGGCGGCGAGTTCTTCGTCGTGGGTGACAATAACCAGCGTGATTCCCTGGCTGCGGTTGAGTTCGAAAAGAATATCTTCAACGACAGCACCGGTAGCGGTGTCGAGGTTGCCGGTAGGTTCATCGGCGAAGATCACCCGAGGGGCATTCACGAGCGCACGGCCGATAACCACGCGCTGTTTTTGACCGCCCGATAGTGTTGTGGCCTTATTTTTGGCCTTATCGGCCAATTCGAGCTGTTCGAGAACTTCCATGCCGCGTTGGCGGCGCTCCTTGCCGCCGAGGCCAGCGATCTTGAGCGGCAGAATCACGTTGTCGAGCACGCTCACATTGGGGGTAAGGAAGAACTGTTGAAAGACGAAGCCGAACTCTTTATTTCGCAGCTTGTTCACTTCACGCCTTGACAGGGTTTTGGCGTCATGGCCCGCCACCTGCAGCGTTCCTTTGTCGGGTTCATCGAGCAGCGCAAGCAGGTGCATCAGCGTTGACTTTCCCGATCCGCTTTTGCCCACGATTGCCACGGTCTCACCCGGGGCGATCTGCACCGAGACACCCTTCAGCGCATCAAAGCGGTTTGCACCGGAGCCATAAGATTTTTCGAGGCCCTGCGCATCAATTTCCCACTCGGCGTCCAATGTGCGTCCCTCGGGTTCGTGCAACCCACGCGGGAAGCAGTATGCAGCACCTGCACTCTAGGGTGCCCCCGCTGCAAACTGCCTGAGGGCGCTTTATTTCCCACGGTGCGAGCCGTTGCGTGAGCCTACAAATCGAGGGTGTCCTCAGGCTCCAGGGCGAAGAACGTCCCGCCGCACGCCTCGGTGACGCTCTGAATCCTGGCATTGGACATATCTTTTCCCGTGCGTGAGAGCACCATCTCGTGGGTGGTGAAGCTGCGCTTGGGTTTGATGGCCAAAACGAAGTCCATCGCTTCGCTGATTTTCATCCACGGTGCCGCGGCCGGAACGGCGAGTGTCCCTACCTCGACCCCCTCCGGAATAGTGAAGGCATCGCCCGCGTAGTACAGCTCATCGTTCACGAGCACCCCAACATTGTCAATATCGGGAATCGACGAGTGGATGACCGCGTGTGTGGCGCCGAAGAAACGCAGGGTGAACGGTTCAACCTGCACCGTGTCGCCGGCTTCTACCGTCGTAACCGTGACATCTGTGAGGTCGGAGGCGGCGATGGCCCGGGCGACGCCGGCGGGTGCGAAGATGCGCAGGTCGGAATTCATCTCGACGATGCGGCCAAGTTGGTCCGGAGTCCAGTGATCGGGATGATCGTGCGTGATCACGACGGCCACGGTGCCCGCAGTGTCGGCAAGCGCTGTGGTGAACGAGCCGGGATCAATGTAGAGCTTCTTCCCGGAGAGCTCGATGATCAGGGCGGCGTGCTCCAACTTAGTCAGTTTCATGCCCCGAGCTAACCCCTATTAGGTGCGGGGCGCAACAGCATCCACTTTCTTGGTCTCGCGTTTGTCCGCTCGTGAGCGCTGTGGACCACTCCGGCGGTAACGCTGTGGTCCAAGGCGGTTTGGAGGTGGATGATCGATGTGGCATACTCGGTAAGTTGCGAAAATGGCCCCATCGTTTAGCGGCCTAGGACATCGCCCTCTCACGGCGGTAACGCGGGTTCGAATCCCGCTGGGGTCACATCTGCCCGGTTCCCTGTATTCAGGGTGCCGGGCGTTTTTCATTGCTCGTCGGTCGCGGTCGTTCATGCTGTATAAGCTCGTAGGCATGGCCACAGTTATTCTCGTGCGGCACGGTCGCACCACCGCCAATGCCACCGGCATTCTGGCCGGACGAACCCCCGGTGTGCAACTCGATGAGGTTGGGCGTGATCAGGCCGACGCGACGGGTAAGCGGATGGCCGCGGTGCCCCTGGTGGGCGTGGTCTCTAGCCCGCTGGAACGCTGCCTACAAACGTCACAATTCATTCTCGAGCACCAGGCGGCGTTGCTCGTAATGTCAGAAGAGGCCGGTATCACGGAATGCGACTACGGAAGCTGGCAGGGGCAGGCCCTCGGCGACCTTGCCAAAGAACAGCTCTGGTCGGTGGTACAGAATCAGCCTTCCGCTGTCGTTTTTCCTAGCGGTGAGTCGATGGCCACGATGCAAGCGCGATCCGTGGCGGCCATTCGCCGCCAGGACGCCCTGTTCGAGGCGAAATTTGGGCCGAATGCCGTGTGGGCGATGGTGAGTCACGGCGACATCATCAAGTCGGTTTTGGCGGATGCGCTGGGAATGCACTTAGATCTGTTCCAGCGCATTTCGGTGGGTCCGGCTTCGGTGTCGATTGTGCGCTATGGCGCCCATCGCCCCAACGTAATAACCACCAACACCGACTCCGGCGACCTCTCCTGGCTCGCCGCGAGTGTTGCTGATGACGACGCGCCGGTGGGCGGGGGAGCCGGTGCCGGTTCGCATCCAGCCAACGCTTCTAGAGTGGTCTCATGACCCCAATCGTGCACGAATTCGACTGGCCCGATCGCGTTGTCATCGGCACGATTGGTGAACCGGGGTCACGCACGTTCTACCTGCAGGTGCGATCGGGGGATCGGATGATCAGTATTGCTCTGGAGAAACAGCAGTCTGCCCTGCTCGGTGAAAAGATCGAGGAATTGCTCGATCAGCTCAAGAGCCACGAGAACAACCGGTATAGCGTGCCTGAAGCCACACCCATCGAATTGGTCGATAATGAGCCGCTGGAACAGCCGGTCGACGAAGAGTTTCGTACCGGAACGATGAGCCTTGGCTGGGACCCCCGCAACGCGCAGGTTGTGATTGAAGCCTTCCCGCTCATCGACGACGAAGACCAAGACGACCCCGACTTCGATAACTCGCAGCCCACCCATATGCTGGCCGTGCGTATTCCGGTGGGCACCGCCCAGGCATTCGCCATGCGCACCAGCGAGGTTGTGGGCGCTGGCCGCCCCATCTGTGCGCTGTGCGGCACCCCCATTGATGCCAGCGGTCATGAGTGCGTCCTTCCCGGCGACAGCTGATGCCCACCGGGGGAACCCCGGGCAGCGCGAACCGTGCTGGCCCTGGCAGTGCCGACCTGGATACAGCCGAACTTGAACTCACCGGTCGCATCCGCTCGGCTTCTAATGCCACATTTCTGGCCCGCATTGGCGACACCGTCGTGGTGTACAAGCCGATAGCCGGGGAGCGCCCGCTCTGGGACTTTCCTGATGGCCATCTCGCTCACCGCGAACGGGCTGCCTATCTGGTCTCCGAGGCCTTCGGCTGGAACGTGGTACCCCGTACCTGGCTTCGCGATGGCCCGCGCGGCGCAGGGATGGTGCAACTCTGGCAAGAACCCGACCCGGCCCAGGCGGCCATTGATCTCGTGGCCAGTGACGAAGTGCCCGCTACCGGCTGGCGTCAGGTATTGGAGGGTGAAGACCAGGAGGGCCGTTCGGTCTGCCTGATTCACGAAGATTCAGCCTCGCTTCGCCGCATGGCTGTCTTTGACATTGTGGTGAACAATGCCGACCGTAAGGGCGACCACGTCTTGGCTCTCCTCGACGGGCATCGCTTCGGAGTTGATCACGGACTAACTTTTCACGTCGATGACAAATTGCGCACGGTGTTGTGGGGCTGGATTGGCGAAAGTCTCACCGACAGTGAGCGGGAAGCCATTTCCGATCTGCGAGGACAGCTGGCCGGAAGCTTGGGGGTTACCCTCGCGGGTCTGATCACCGCACCCGAGCTCAGTCAGCTGGGTCTCCGCTGCGATCGGCTACTGAGCGAAAGCGAGTTTCCGGCGCCATTCCCCGGCCAATCCGCTGTTCCCTGGCCGCTCTTCTAGCGCACGCACGAGGACGCCGGCCTCGCGCAGGGCCTACAGGCAAGTCGGTCTGGCGCAGCGCGCACGAACATGTGCAACGAGAGCAGGGCCCGCACCCTACAAAGCCCGCAGGCGCCAGAGCGACGTGACTTCTGCTGCTCGAACACTGTGCAGGGGATCTGTGGTGTCGCCCGCGCGAACATGCACGGCGGGGGCGCCTCGCGCCTCAACGACACGCAAACCCGAAGCTGCAATGAGCTCCAGCAGATCCGTGCGCGAGCGCAGCCCTACCAGCTCGGCAAAATCAGAGAGCACCAGCCACACTTCACCGCCGGGGTTCAGATGGGTGAGCACACCGGCGAGAAAACCCCGGAGCATGCGCGAGCCGGGATCGTAAACGGCGCCATCAAGCAGGGAATGCGCGGTCGCCGGAATCCAGGGCGGATTGCACACGATGAGATCGGCGCGTCCGGCCGGAAAAAGGTCGGTGAGCTGCACCTCAACGCGTTTCTCAAGGCCGAGTCGTTTCATCGTCTCTGTGGCCGATGCGATGGCACGCGGTTCGAGATCCGTCGCGACAACGCGGGGCACCCCGCGGGTGGCCAGCACCGCAGCGAGAACCCCGGTGCCGGTGCCGATATCGAAAGCTACCTGCGGCGCATCCAAGGGTGCATGTGCCACAAGATCAACATATTCGCTGCGTACCGGAAAAAATGTGCCGTAGTGCGGATAGATTTTGGCGTTGAGGGCCGCCACGTCGATGCCCCTTATGCGCCACTGTTCAGCCCCCAGGGTGCCGAGCACCTCGTGCAGGGATACGACGCATTCCTCAGTGAGCGTTCCGTAAGCTGCTTGGGTAGCCTCCATCACGTTGGGGGCGCGACGTAACCCGATAACGTTTGCTTTTCCCAGAGGGATGAGCAGCATGCCCAGAATTCGTGCCCGGTGAGAACGGTTTTGCCGGTAACGATAAAAAAGCTCGCCGGTGGTGCGTTCGGTCTTATCCGGACGGGGCCGCGTTCGGTGTTCCACAGCGGTCAGAATCTGGCGGGCGTTCTGAAAGTCGCCGGTCCAAAGCATCGCCACGCCCTGGGAGGCGAGTCGGTAGGCGGCGTCCGCTGTGATTGTGTCGTCAACGCTCTCAACACGTTTAGGGGCGGGGACTCCGTTGGCCGATAGCCAGCGGGCCGTCGAGACCACGCCGTTGTTCGACCACACCAGTGATGAGGAAGAGACGCCAGCGATTGTCATCGAACCCAGTTTCTCGTCATAGCCTTCAACTATAGGTTGGCGCCGTGGCTGCCGGCAGCTACGAGCGCAGCAACGTTCCGCGCGGCATCCGCGCTTCTATCACTGTTAGTATTTTTCAAGCGAAGGGGAGTATCCCTCTGAACCCGATGAGGTTCTATGTCGCGATCGTCAATACGGGCCGCACTGGCGGGGCCCCGGTCGCGGTGGCATCGAAGGCTCAACACGCGCCTTGGATGCGGGAGAGACTTTCGGGTTCTGTACTACCGGACACGTAACATGCTTCTGAAAGGCCCCCGTGGAACTCGCCCTCCCTCTCTGGTTTGAAGCCGGATCCCTTGTCGTTCTGACTATCATCCTGATCGCCGATCTGCTTATCGTCTATAAGCGCCCGCACGTTCCCAGCATGCGAGAAGCGAGCCTTTGGGTGGCCTTCTACGTGGGGCTGGCCCTGATCTTCGCTGTGCTGATGCTTCTGCTCGGTGACGCGGAACACGCCGGTCAGTTTTTGGCAGGCTGGCTGACCGAATATAGCCTGAGCATCGACAACCTCTTTGTCTTTGTGATCATCATGGCCCGATTCTCGGTGCCGCGAAGATACCAGCAAGAAGTTCTGATGGTAGGCATCATCATCGCTCTGGTCCTCCGCGGAATCTTCATTCTGCTCGGCGCCCAACTCATCGAAAGCTACAGCTGGATCTTTTATATCTTCGGCGCATTCCTGTTTTATACCGCTGTCAAACAGGCATTCTCTTCCGAAGAAGAAACGGAGAACAAAGAAAACGGCGTTATTCGGCTGCTACGGCGTCGCATTCGTATCTCCAGCGAATTTGATGGTTCCAAGGTGCGCACCCTCATCGCGGGTAAAAAGGTCTTCACGCCGATGCTCATTGTGTTCATCGCCATCGGCACGACCGACCTTATTTTTGCCCTTGACTCCATTCCGGCGATCTTCGGCATCACCCAAAGCCCCTTCATCGTCTTCACCGCCAATATCTTCGCCTTAATGGGGCTACGCCAGCTCTATTTTCTCTTGGGGGGGCTGCTGGAACGGCTGGAATACCTCAAGTACGGCATCGCCGTCATTCTCGGTTTCATTGGCGTAAAGCTCGTGCTGCATGCCATGCACGAAAATGAATTACCCTTTATTAACGGTGGAGACGGCGTGGCGTGGGCACCCGAGATCGGCACCTGGACGTCTCTGGCTGTGATCATCGGTAGCATGGCCGTGGCCACGATCGCGAGTCTGGTCAAGGCCAGCCACGACTCGAAAAAGCGTGGTCACACCCTGACCGAAGAGATGTCGAAGAAGACCAACGAGTGATTCGCCGGGGCCGGTAAAGATGAATGGAGGGGGCCTCATAACTTCGGAGCAGAGCACGATCGAACTTTCCACCGCCACGGTGCGGCTGAATTACAGCGCGCGCACCGAAGTGGGCAGTGTTCGCAAAATCAACGAAGACAGCATCTTGTCGCAATCGCCGGTCTTTCTCGTTGCCGATGGCATGGGCGGTCATTCTCAGGGTGAGGTTGCCAGCGAGACAGTGCTGCGGGTGTTCGACGAGCACATAGAACGCGATGTGCCGTCGACACCGGAGCGCATCCTTGACGCCATCCATTCCTCCAATGACGCCGTACGCGATCTGAGCACCGTTGACGATTACGGCACCGCCGTATCGGGTACGACCCTCGCCGGCATCGCGTTCGTCGATGCTGGCGACGAGGCAGGATGCCACTGGATGGCTTTCAACGTTGGTGATTCTCGCATTTACACCTTTACCGATGGGGTTCTGGCCCAGCTCTCGGAAGACCATTCTGCGGTGCAAGAAATGGTCGATGCCGGACTGATCACCGCTGAAGCTGCCGCCGTGCACCCCGAACGCAACGTCATCACGCGCGCCATTGGCGCCGCTGAGTTCGTTGATGCCGACGTCTGGCTTATCCCGGCGCTCGGGACGCAGGCCTTCCTGATCTGTTCCGACGGGCTGACCAAGGAATTGGATGACGCTGCCATCGTCCGGGTTCTGACCGTGGACAGGCGCCTGGATGCTGCGGGTCGAAGCGTTGCTGACCTTCTGGTCGACGCCGCGATTGTGCACGGCGGGCGCGACAACGTGAGTGCGATCTATGTGGAGTCTGTGCTCGGCTAAGCGTGCGCTCGACCTCGTTCGCGCCTGAAAAGCCACGTTCGATGGTCGGCTTGCGAGTCGGGGAGCAACCGAGGTGTTACCCTGAATTCGTGGTAGCGAGCCGACTTCTTCTGGGCCGCGACGAGACCCTGTCCTGAGGCCTTTCTCGTCGCGGAGTTCGGCATGGCTGCCATCAACTCGTGAGGAAGACGCTCAAAATGACTAACCCACTACCCACTTCAGCAGTGCCGTCCAGCACCGCCTTGCGCACGCTGGCCGAAAAAGTCTGGGACAAGCACCTTGTCACCAAAGGCGAAAACGGCACCCCTGACCTGATCTACATTGATTTGCATCTGCTGCACGAGGTCACCAGCCCCCAGGCCTTTGACGGCCTGCGTTTGGCCAAGCGGCCGCTGCGTCGGAGAGACCTGACCATCGCGACCGAAGACCACAACACGCCAACGCTCGCCATTGACAAGCCCATCGTTGACCCCACCAGTCGCACCCAGATCGACACCCTGCGTCACAACTGTGCCGAATACGGCGTTCGGCTGCACTCGCTCGGAGACATCGAGCAGGGCATTGTTCATGTTGTCGGCCCCCAGCTCGGCCTGACCCAGCCGGGCATCACCGTGGTCTGTGGCGACTCCCATACCTCCACGCACGGCGCGTTCGGTGCCATGGCCCTCGGTATCGGCACGAGCGAAGTCGAGCACGTCATGGCCACCCAGACGCTGCCGCTGAACCCCTTCAAGACCATGGCCATCACCGTTAACGGCACGTTGCGCAGCGGCGTCACGGCCAAAGACATCATCCTTGCCGTTATTGCCAAGATCGGTACCGGCGGGGGAGCGGGCTACGTACTCGAATACCGTGGTGAAGCCATTCGTGCGCTCTCGATGGAGGGCCGCATGACCATCTGCAATATGTCGATTGAGGCGGGCGCCCGTGCGGGCATGGTCGCCCCCGACCAGGTCACCTACGATTATCTTCAGGGCCGTGCGCATGCGCCGCGGGGCGCCGACTGGGATGCCGCGATCGAGTACTGGCAGACCCTGGCCACCGATGAGGGTGCTATTTTTGACGCAGAAGTCACCATCGATGCCGGCGAGCTGGAACCCTTCGTCACCTGGGGTACGAACCCGGGCCAGGGCGTGTCGCTGAGCGCATCCGTTCCCAATCCCGCCGACATCCTCGACGCGAATGAACGTTCCGCGGCCGAGCGGGCACTGGAATACATGGATCTTGCCGCTGGCACGCCGATGAAGGACATTCGTGTTGACACTGTCTTTTTGGGATCCTGCACCAACAGCCGGGTCGAAGATCTGCGTGCCGCCGCGGAGATCATCAAGGGCAAAACCAAGGCCGAGGGGCTGCGCATGATGGTCGTTCCGGGGTCGGCCCGGGTGCGTATCGAGGCCGAGGCAGAGGGGCTCGACCAGATCTTTTTGGATTTTGGAGCCGAGTGGCGTTTTGCCGGGTGCTCAATGTGCCTCGGCATGAACCCTGACCAGCTCGAGCCCGGCGAACGGTGCGCCTCCACCAGCAATCGCAACTTTGAAGGACGCCAGGGTAAAGGTGGGCGCACCCACCTGGTGTCACCGTTGGTCGCTGCCGCCACAGCCATTCGGGGCACGCTCTCAAGCCCGTGGGACCTCATTCAGGATGGAGACCAGTAATATGCAAAAATTCACCACCGTCACCGGTATCGCGGTGCCGCTGCGTCGCTCGAACGTCGACACCGACCAGATCATCCCGGCCGTGCACCTGAAGCGTGTAACGCGCACGGGGTTTGAAGACGCTCTGTTCGCGGCCTGGCGCCAAGACCCCGATTTTGTGATCAACAAGAAGGAATATCAGGGCGGGCGCGTGCTCATTGCCGGTGCCGACTTCGGCATTGGATCCTCGCGCGAACACGCCGTGTGGGCGCTGCGCGATTACGGTTTTGATGTGGTGCTCAGCCCCCGGTTTGGCGATATCTTTCGTGGCAACGCCGGCAAGCAGGGGCTGCTCGCCGGCCAGATCAGCGAAGCGGATGCCGAAACGCTTTGGAACCTCGTTGAAGCCGATCCCGGTCTGGAACTCACCGTAGACCTGGCCAGTAAAACAGTGCGTGTCGGCGATCTGAGCGTGAATTTCCAAATCGATGATTACACTAGATGGCGGCTGCTCGAAGGTCTCGATGACATTGGGCTGACGCTGCGTGATGAAGCGCGAATCAACGAATTCGAAGCGACGCGAGAGTCGTGGTTGCCCCTGACTCTTCCCGCGCTCGCTCCGGAATCACCCTCCCCGCACTAATCGCACAGCACTAATTTGCACCAGGACAGGTAATTTGTGAGTACTCTCAGCGAAGCTCGACGTGACCTCGAAGCGAAAAGTCTGAATGACGCCAGGGATCACGACGATGTCAATGAGCGGGGCAGTGCGCAGAATTACGGCGCTTCCGTTGGCCTCACGGCCGACAAGATCACCATTCGTGGCGGTATTCCACTGGTCGGCCGCATCGAGGTGAAAGGTGCCAAAAACCTTGTCACCAAAGCCATGGTCGCTGCCCTGCTGGGGGAAACACCGAGCGTGCTCAAGGACGTTCCGAACATCAGCGATGTGCGGATCGTTCGAGGTTTGCTCGAAGTGCACGGTGTCAAAGTGACCGAGGGCTCTGAACCTGGCGAGCTCCGCCTCGATCCGGTCGACGTCGAGACAGCGCACTTTGCCGCCATCGACGCCCACGCTGGCTCTTCGCGCATTCCCATCCTGTTTTGCGGACCGCTGCTGCATCGCCTCGGCGAGGCCTTCATTCCAGATTTGGGCGGATGCCGTATCGGCGATCGACCGATCGACTTTCACCTTGATGTGCTGCGTCAGTTCGGTGCTGATGTTGAAAAGCAACCCAACGGCATCCGCATGTCGGCGCCCAACGGCTTGAAGGGTGCCAAGCTTGAACTGCCATACCCGAGCGTGGGAGCCACCGAGCAGGTGCTATTGACCGCCGTGCGCGCTGATGGCATGACCGAGCTCAAGGGCGCGGCTATTGAGCCCGAGATCATGGATCTCATTCATATTCTTCAAAAAATGGGTGCCATCATCACGGTCGACACCGACCGGGTGATTCGTATCGAGGGTGTGGAGCGCCTTGTGGGCTACAACCACCGCGCACTCTTCGACCGTAACGAGGCGGCCAGTTGGGCCGCCGCGGCCCTGGCGACCGATGGCGACATCTTTGTTGGCGGCGCGCGCCAGCCCGAAATGCTCACCTTTTTGAACGTCTTTCGCAAGGTCGGTGGCGCGTTCGACATTTGCGACGACGGCATCCGCTTTTATCACCCTGGTGGCGACCTGAAGCCGGTCATTATTGAAACGGATGTTCATCCCGGCTTCATGACGGATTGGCAGCAGCCGCTCGTCGTCGCTCTCACGAAAGCACACGGCACGTCGATCGTGCATGAAACCGTGTATGAGCAGCGGTTTGGCTTCGTCGATGCACTCGTTGACATGGGAGCGACCATTCAGATTCACAAAGCCTGCCTGGGCAGTCACCCCTGCCGTTTCGGTCAACGTAACTTCAACCACTCGGCCATCATCACCGGGCCTACCAAACTGCACGGCGCCGACGTTGTCGTTCCGGACCTGCGCGGTGGCTTCAGCCACCTCATTGCAGCCCTGTCGGCTGACGGCACGTCGACGGTGAGCAACGTAGGAATCATCAGTCGCGGCTACGAGAACTTCATCGACAAGCTGGCGTTGTTGGGGGCGGACTTCGATCTCGAAGGATAATAGGCCCGTGCCTGAAAATAACGATGTACCCCCTGCCTCCGCGCCCGCAGAGTCTTCACCCCGAATTCGCTCGGAGAAAAGTCGTCCATCGGCATTCTGGATTCTTGCCGGATTGATTCTGCCGGTGATGAACTTGGCGGCCCGGTACGAGATAATGGATGCGCACAAGTTTCCGAAGAGCGGTGCTTTCGTTTTTGCACCCAACCACTACAGCGAGATTGACCCGGTGGTGATGGGCGTCGTGGCCTGGAAACTCGGGCGTCTGCCTCGTTTTCTTGCGAAGGCATCTGTTTTCAAAATTCCTGTCATCGGCTGGGTCTTGGCCAAGTCAGGGCAGATTCCCGTGCAGCGCGGTGGTTCGGTGCGCGGTAGCGAGCCCGTTAAGGCGGCGCGGCGACTGGTTGATAAGGGCCAGATAGTGGTCGTGTACCCCGAAGGTTCCCTCACCCGCGATCCTGATCTGTGGCCGATGCGCGGCAAGACCGGAGCCGTTCGCATTGCCTTAGAGCAGGGGATTCCCATCGTGCCGTCAGCCCACTGGGGTTCCCAGCACCTGATGGCGCGCTACTCCAAAAAGATCAGCCTGTTTCCGCGTAAGACCATCACGGTAAAAATTGGCGACCCAATCGACCTTGCCCAGTTTCGTGGGCGTAGCCTCGACACGGCCACGCTCAACGAGGCGACCGCGGTTGTCATGGTGGCCATTACGGCACTGCTCGAAGACCTGCGCGGCGAGAAAGCTCCGGTAAAGCGATGGAATCCGTCAGAGCACAACCAGAAAGAAACCGGTCGTTTTGAAGCCTAGAAACCTCCCTCAGCCCAAGAGCCGACCCGGCACGCGGGTCGCCGTGCTGGGAGCGGGAAGCTGGGGCACCACGTTCGCGAAGATCCTGACGGATGGCGGCGCCGACGTGGTGTTATGGGCTCGCCGCCCCGAGTTGGCTCGCGAAATTGCGGAAGCCCGCCGCAATAGCGACTACTTACCAGGGGTGAACCTGCCCGTGGGTCTGCGCGCTACGAGTCGTCTCGATCTGGCCCTGGCCGGCGCCGAAATGGTGTTCATTTCGGTACCGAGCCAGTCGCTCCGCGACAACCTCAAGCAGATCGAGCCCTACCTCGCCGCCAACGTCATCATCGTCTCGCTCATGAAGGGCGTTGAACGCTCTACCGGTATGCGCATGAGTTCGGTAATTGAAGAGGTTCTCGGCATCGAACCCGAGCGCATTGCTGCCATCAGCGGACCAAACCTGGCGCTGGAAATTGCGAAGGAACAGCCCACGGGAGCGGTGGTGTCCTCGGCCAGCCTCGACACCGCGCAGGCCGTGGCGAAGCTGGCTACGAGCGGTTATTTTCGTTCCTACGTCAATACCGATGTCATCGGCACCGAGTTTGGTGGCGTGCTGAAAAATCTTATTGCCGTCGCTATCGGCATCGTGGATGGCGTGGGGTATGGCGAGAACACCAAAGCATCAATCATCACCCGCGGTTTGGTCGAAATGACCGACTTCGCGGTGGCCTACGGAGCCAAACCTGAAACCCTGGCCGGCTTGGCCGGTCTTGGTGACCTGATCGCGACCTGTCAGTCTCCGCTGTCTCGCAATAACACCGCCGGGCGACTGCTGGGCCAGGGGTACAGCATCAATGACGTGGTGAAGCAGATGCAGCAGACCACCGAGGGCCTCGCGTCGGTTAAGCCCGTTCTCGAACTTGCCCGCGCCAAGGGCGTTGACATGCCCATTGTCGAACAGGTTCGCCAGGTACTTGATGGCACTCTGAACCCCCGCGACATAGCCCCGCACCTCACAACTGACTCCGACGAACCGCAGGGCGAAAGGACACTTGACGATGGACAAGCTCACGGTGGTGCTTCTCTTTGGAGGTCGTTCCAGCGAACATTCGATCAGCTGCGCCACGGCGGGCGGGGTGCTGGCAGCCCTCGACCCTGACCGGTACAGCATTATTCCGGTTGGAATCACCCGCGAGGGTGCGTTCGTTCTGGAAGACAACGACCCCGGCAAGTTCGTACTCAACGCTTCGTCGTTGCCCGTTGTTGTCGACAACGGCACGAGGGTTCTGTGGCCGGAGAGCGCCGCCAGCCGAGAGCTAACGCTGGTCGATGCAGCGGGCACACGCTCCCTGGGAAACGTCGACCTCATATTCCCCATACTGCATGGGCCATTCGGCGAGGATGGCACCATTCAAGGCATGCTCGACCTGCTCGGTTTGCCGTACGTGGGATCTGGAGTTTTGGCATCCGCCCTGGGCATGGATAAGCACTTTGCGAAAACCGTATTCCAGCAGGCTGGACTGCCGGTGGCACCGTGGCGCACGATCACAGCGGATGACTGGCAGCAGGCTCCCGACCTGGCCACAGCAGCCCTGGAGACTCTCAACCTTCCCGTCTTCGTCAAGCCGGCGCGCGCCGGCTCCAGCGTTGGCGTCAGCAGGGTGGCGCACTCCGATCAGCTTCGCGAGGCTATGGCGGTGGGCCTGGCCGAGGACAACAAGGTGTTGATGGAAAGCGGGCTCACCGGGCGTGAACTTGAGATCGCCGTGCTGCAGGGGCGACCGGGGGAGCCGACGCGCGCGTCGGTGGCCGGTGAAGTCATCGTGACGGGCCGTGATTTTTACGATTTTGCGGCGAAGTACTTGAATGCGCCCGGGGTGGACCTGGTGTGTCCCGCGAACCTCACCGCGGCCGAACTGGCCGAGGCCCAGCGGCTGGCGATCGCCGCTTTCGACGCCATCGGCGGCGCCGGGCTCGCCCGCGTCGATTTCTTTCTTACCGATACCGGTTGGGTGATCAACGAGATCAACACTATGCCCGGGTTCACCGGCATTTCAATGTTCCCCACGTGTTGGCTGAACAGCGGCTACACCTACGCCGAACTCATTGATGAGCTCATTTCCGTGGCTATTGCCCACGCCAGGCACGGTTCCTGAACCCGCCAGGGTAACGCTTTACGGAGCAGTGGTGGCGCCATCGGTGGGCAACTGAAGATCTTCGGCACCCACGCAGGCACCGGTTGCCGGCACGTAACCGACGGCGTTTGCCACATCGACGAGTGCCGTTGATCCACTCACCACCTCGGAGTCGATCACGATCTCAATTGCTGGATCGCGACCGTACGTCGTGTATCGGTAGGTCGGTGCGTCGGCGTCGTCTTCGATCCAGTCGATTCCGTTTATGTTCAGGCACGGCAGGGTCGTGGGTGCCGGCACGGTTACACCGCAGCGCAGGAGGACCGCCGCCGGATTACCCCACGCACCGGTGGCCTGCGCGTTCGTCTCGCGTGACGTTTGGTCCGCAACTGTGGCGGGCAAATGCACGATCACGTCGGCGCACGACACATTGGTGGCATCTTTGGCCGGGGTCATCGGCACAGCGGAGGCGCAGCCAGCCAAAAGGGCTGAACCAACCAGAACCGCGCCGATCAGGGCGAAGCGACGACAAACTGAATGCGGGAGCAGGAATGGATCAGACATCATTGACAGGATACCGTTTCTTCTATGACGACTTCTGCGGACGCCCCGCGTTCAGCCCCGCACCGTGGCGCGCCGCTGCAATCCGCTTCGACTCCAACTCTGGCCGATCTTAGTGAGGGCGCTGTGTTGGAGAGGATTTTTCCTCGACTGCCAACGTCAGCGGCCGAACTTCTTGGTCCCGGTGACGACGCAGCGGTTATCAGTGCCCCCGACGGACGCTTCGTGGTGACAACCGACATGATGATTCAGGGCCCGGATTTTCGACTCGCCTGGTCAACGCCCAGCGACCTTGGATGGAAGGCCGCCGCCACGAACCTGTCTGACGTTGCTGCCATGGGCGCCAGACCGACCGCCCTGGTCGTGGCCATCGCGGCGCCGCCCTCCACTCCCGTGTCGGTACTCGAAGGCATTGCTGAAGGGCTGCGGGAGTGTTGCCACGCGCTGGCGCCCGGCTGCGGAGTGGTGGGCGGCGACCTGTCGGCCTCTGACGCTCTCACGCTAGCCGTGACAGCCTTCGGAGATCTGGAGGGCCGTGCCCCCGTGTTGCGTTCAGGAGCGAAGAGCGGCGATACCGTGGCGCTGGCCGGCCGGCTGGGTGAGGCCGGAATCGGTCTTGAGTTGCTGTTCCGCCTGGGGGTCGATGCAGAGGGTGTACCTGACCGTGACCGCGCCGATACTCTCAAGCACACCCATCCCGCCGAGGTAGCCGCCCAGCTCAGGCCTGTGCCACCGATCGGGAGCGGTGTGCTGGCCGCAATCGCCGGTGCCACGGCCATGCTTGACGTCTCGGACGGATTAGCCATCGACGCCGGTCGCGTCGCCCGGGCCAGTGGAGTCAGCATCGATTTCGATTCGGCGTGCCTCGGCGCCCGCCCTGAGGTGGCCCTCGGTGGCGGCGAAGACCATGGCTTACTGGCTACTTTTGCCCCGAACGCCGTTCTTCCCCCCGGTTTTCGTCGAATTGGCAGGGTGATCGCGCAATCTTCTACGATTCAGGCCGGTGCAATTACCGTCGACGGAGCCCTGCACGACCAAGGCGGGTGGGATCCCTACCGGGGGTGGGACGGCAGAGCGGGCTAACCCCCGGCCAAACCCTTTTTGTGGTGGCTTAGGCGGTGGTGGCTTGCGCGAGGAGACTGGCCTACGAGGCGACCGGCTTAGGGGACAACTGGCACGGTAGGGGAGGCATACCAGAGAGTGGTGTCGCCATAATCTTTGCGGCGCTCAAGCATGAAGTGGGCACCCCACGCCGGCTCGGGGGAACGCGAGCTGCGTTCGAGCACCACGAGACCATCGTCGGCCATTAGCGGCGCCAGGGCGCTCAGGTTCTGCGCGAGTTCTGCCTCGCTGAGGTCATAGGGCGGGTCAATGAACACAATGTCGAAGCCGTCTTTGGTAGCCGCCAAAAATGACTGGACCGCCTGTGAGGAGACGGATATCTTGAGGTTGGCGGATTTGGGAGCTGAGCGCTCTACGGCGGCAGCATTTTTGCGGCACAGAGCTGCCGCGCCGTAATTGTTCTCCACCAGAGTCACAATCCGTGCACCGCGGCTCGCAGCCTCGAGGCCCAAGGCTCCCGAACCCGCATACAGGTCTAAGGCGCGCAGATCGTGCAGGGCATTTCGTGCGTCGAGGGCGGAGAAAATCGCTTCACGCACGCGATCACTGGTCGGTCTGGTACCCGACTTCGGAACGGACAGGGTGAGCGAGCCAGCAAACCCGGAAATTATTCGTGTCATATTCCCCCGAGCCTAGCTGGCGTCGAGCGCCCTTCGAGAAATGTCCTACCCGCAGATTACGATGGAATCATGACCGGTTCGAGTGCTGCCAACAGCTTCGATTCCGATGGTGTCGCCAAGCCGCAGACGCAGATGGCCGCACTGACCCTTGACACAGAATTGAAGAAGGCGTTGGGGGCGCGGCAGGCAACAGCGCTACACAAGGCCCTGGGAATGCGAACAGTAAGCGACCTGCTCAGCCACTACCCGCGTGACTATGCCGACCGTGAGGTGCTACGGCCGCTCAACCAGATCACTCCCGGAGCCAACATCACGGTAATCGCCGACATTGTCTCGGTGCGCGAGAAGCGCATGGCGTCCCGGCCCGGCACCATCGTTGAAGCAGTCATTTCCGACGGAGGCGGCACCTTTACGCTCACTTTCTTTGGCAAGAACAGTCAGGAGTGGCGCTTAAAGCAGCTGAGGCCGGGCCTGCGCGGCAGCTTCTCGGGCAAAGTGCGCATGTACCGCGGCGAGAGCCAGCTGGCCAATCCGTCGTACAAGACCTTTGAAAGCGAGGAAGAAGAAGCCCTCGAAGACCCGTCCCTACGACTGTTGCAGAAGCCCCTTATCCCCATTTATGCTGCAACGGCAGCGGAGACCAGCTGGAATCTGCAGAGCCTCATCGACAAGTTACTGCGGCAAATTGGCACGCTGCCCGATCCGGTTCCTCAAGACCTTCGCATTGAACACGGTTTGCTCGATCACACCCAGGCCATCCGCTGGATTCACAGCCCCGACAACGAAGAGCAGTGGATGGCTGCCCAGGAAACACTGCGTTTCACCGAAGCTTGGGTGCTGCAGTGCGCTCTAATGCAGCGGCACAGCCTCGCTCGCGAACGCCGAACGCGGCCCCGAGTACCCACACCGGGGGGCTACCTGGAGCGCTTTGATGCCGCGTTGCCGTTCGTTCTGACGGTGGACCAAGAGATTTGCGCGGTCGAGATCGCCACCGATCTGAGTCAAGCCGGTCCGATGAACCGCCTGCTGCAGGGCGAGGTGGGTTCGGGCAAAACCGTGGTGGCGCTGCGGGCCATGCTGGCCGTGGCCGACAGTGGCGGCCAAACGGCGCTGCTGGCACCCACCGAAGTGCTGGCTGCCCAACACCTGAGATCGATCGCCAACCTGCTCGGCCCCGATCTTGCCGCCGAACTCATGCCCACCCTGCTGACGGGCAAAATGCCGGTGGCACACAAGCGCAGGGCTCTGCTACGCACGGTATCCGGCCAATCGCGCATAGTGATCGGCACTCACGCCCTGCTCAGCGACACGGTTACGTTCTTCGACCTTGGCCTGATCGTGATCGATGAGCAGCATCGATTTGGCGTCGACCAGCGCGAGACCCTTCGGCTGAAGGGTGCAGAACCTCCGCACGTTCTGGTCATGACCGCCACGCCCATACCGCGCACCATTGCCATGACCGTGTTCGGCGACCTGGACGTCAGCACCATTCGCATGCTGCCGGCCGGGCGTCAGGGCATCACCAGTATCGTCGTGCCGCTATCGGACCACCCGACCTGGTTTGGGCGGATCTGGACCAAACTGGCCGAGGAGTTGGCACTCGGACGGCAGGCGTTTGTGGTGTGCCCGGCCATTTCGCCCGCAGAAGACGGAGAGGGCGACATCACCACGCCCCAGCCAGACCCGGACGAGAAAAAGCGACCCCTAGCCAACGTGGAGACCGTGCACGAGAAGCTTCGGGGCTTCGAACCCCTGCTTGGATACCGTATCGAGGCGTTGCATGGGCGTATGACGGGCGAAGAAAAAGACCAGATCATGCGCTCATTTGCCGCCGGTGAGATCGATGTACTCGTTGCGACAACAGTGATCGAGGTGGGGGTTGACGTGCCGAACGCCTCCGCCATGGTTGTGCTTGATGCCGACCGGTTCGGGGTGTCGCAGTTGCACCAGCTGCGTGGCCGGGTGGGGCGTGGAGGAGTGCCGGGCCTGTGCCTGCTGGTCACCCATGCCCGGCCAGGGTCGCCGTCTCGCCAGCGCATTGGTGATGTCGCGGCGACGCTCGACGGGTTTGCCCTGGCTGAACTCGATCTTGCCCTGCGCCGAGAAGGGAACGTACTGGGAGATCTGCAATCCGGTGACGGATCGAAGTTGCGTTTTCTGCGCGTCGCGCTCGACGGCGACATAATCGCTGCGGCCAGGCAGGCTGCGTACCACCTCGTAACGGGCGATCCGGGTATTCGCACCAACCCGGCACTGCGCGAGGCTATCGCTCGTCGACTTAGTGAATCTGAACGTACCTGGCTGAACAAGGGATAACGAGAAAGCCCCGAGCGGATGCACCCGGCGCCGCCGTTCAGACTGTGGCAGTAGGGTGTGACAATGCGCAGGATCGCCGTTGTCCCTGGATCATTTGACCCCGTTACTCTGGGCCACTTGGACGTGATCGATCGCGCGGCCGGACTCTTCGATGAGCTTCATGTGCTGGTAGTGCACAACCCCGGTAAATCTGCCCTGCTTCCCATTAGCCAGCGGGTGTCATTAATAGAGCAGGCCATCAAAGACGCCGGGCTTCCCACCAACATTGTGGTCGCCAGCTGGAGTGTGGGATTGCTGGTGGACTACTGCATGGATGTCGGAGCCAGCGTTCTCGTGAAGGGCATCCGCTCACAGGTTGATGTGGCCTACGAAACTCCGATGGCGATCGTCAATCGCAATCTAGCCGCCGTAGAGACGGTGTTTCTCCTTCCCGATCCTGCCAATGCGCATGTATCAAGCTCTTTGGTGCGTCAGGTCGCCGGCCTCGGCGGCGACGTATCGCCCTACGTGCCCCCAGCCGTTGCAAACTACCTGGAGCGTTCGAGGGTATGAACGGCGAGGCGACTCGTTCTTCCTCAGACTCGACGTCGGTTTCGTCTTCTGGGGCTGGTGTGGCTATTGGGTTCCGTGAGCTGCAAGACGCCGGACTGGCAATTATGCGCAACGTTGAAACGGTTATCGACGGAAAGCATGACGCCGTTCAAATCGCACTGACCGTTCTTCTGGCCGAAGGGCATCTCCTCATTGAGGACGTGCCCGGCGTAGGTAAAACCATGCTCGCCAAGGCCCTGGCTCGTTCGGTGGATTGCACGGTCGGGCGCATCCAGTTCACACCCGACCTGCTGCCCTCCGATGTCACCGGGGTGTCCATGTTCAACCAGGCTGAGCGTCGATTTGAGTTCAAACCGGGGCCGGTCTTCGCCAACATCGTCATTGGTGATGAGATCAACCGGGCCAGCCCCAAAACACAGTCGGCGTTGCTGGAATCAATGGAGGAACGGCAGGTCACCGTCGACGGAACCACCTATCCGCTGGCTCTGCCGTTCACCGTTATCGCTACTCAGAATCCCATCGAGATGGAAGGTACCTACGCCTTGCCCGAGGCGCAGCGGGACCGCTTCATGGCGCGCATTTCGATGGGTTACCCCGACGCCGCTTCCGAGCTGGCCATGCTGGACTCCCGTGACACGGCCAGTCCGCTGGCCCTCATTACCGCAGTCGTCTCTGGGGAGGTCCTGCGCGACATGATGCTGACCGCCCGATCGGTCTTTACCTCTGGCGCGGTCAAGGAGTACGCCGTCAATATGGTTCGCGCCACCCGCGATG
>Ga0307486_1000523_pt1 | contig 35031 bp, 32 predicted proteins | sample CBIW02metaG_FD_203663 | JGI IMG/M metagenome (GOLD analysis project Ga0307486, IMG submission 203663) | Sea-ice brine microbial communities from Beaufort Sea near Barrow, Alaska, United States - CBIW 0.2 | ecosystem: Environmental > Aquatic > Marine > Coastal | place: USA: Alaska | collected... | reverse complement strand
AGTTGAGGACTATTGCTCAGTATAAGACTATAATCTTAACTGCCGAATTAGTTCACCTCAGCTCCTCTGGTTCTTCAATTAACACATAATTTAAGGTATTTAAATTAAAGTGCTAATCTAATAGCTTGTCGAAGGCGACGAAATCAGTGTGCAAAACGCCCCGACGTTATAACTCCAATCAATATTTCCCCCTGAAAAATCATCAACTTTTATAATTAATCACGACTTTTTCATTTTTCATTTTTCATTTAATTTCATTTAATTACATTTGTCTAACTATGAAATTAAAGGTAAAAGACATCACATCGCTTTTAGAAGGAATTGCTCCTTTGGGAAGTCAAGAAAGCTATGATAATTCGGGGTTAATTGTGGGAAGTCACGATATGGAAGTCACGGAAGTGTTGCTTTCTTTGGATTGCATTGAAGAGACTGTTGAAGAAGCAATTAAAATTGGAGCGAATCTGATAATTGCACATCATCCTATTGTTTTTGGTGGACTCAAGCAGTTGAACGGAAAGAATTATGTTGAACGAACGGTAATAAAAGCCATCAAAAATGACATCGCTATTTATGCTATTCACACGAATTTAGATAACTATAAATTTGGAGTGAATTATGAAATTGCAAAACGCCTTGGAATATCAAACCCTAGAATCTTAGCTCCCAAGAAAAACGTTTTAAAGAAATTGGTTTTCTTTTGTCCAGAGAATGATTCTGCTAAAGTTACACAAGCAATTTTTGAAGCTGGCGGAGGAAATATTGGCGAATATTCAGAATGTAGTTTTGAAAGTTCAGGAAGCGGATATTTTTTACCCGGAGAAAATTCGAATCCTTCAAGCGGTGAAATTGGAACGAGGGAAAAAGCGAATGAAAAACGCATTGAAGTTTTAATTCCAATTTATAAAGAAAGTCAAATCATTAAAGCAATGAAAACGGCACATCCTTATGAAGAAGTGGCGCATGACCTCTACCCTATTTCCAATGTGAATCAGGATGAAGGATCAGGAATGATTGGAGAATTGGATAAACTAATGGAAAGTGGAGCATTCTTGAGTCATTTAAAAACTGCTTTTAATTGCGGAATTATTCGACATACTGAATTAATAAAGGAAGAAATTAAGACCGTTGCATTTTGTGGTGGAGCTGGAAGTTTTTTGTTGAACAAAGCAAAAAGTCAACAAGCTGATATTTATATTACAGGAGATTTCAAGTATCATGAGTTTTTTGATGCTGAAAAATCGATAATCATTGCTGATATTGGACATTTTGAGAGCGAACAATATACTCCAAACTTAATTCTTGCACTATTGCAGAAAAATTTTATTAACTTTGCCTTCCATTTGAGTAAGGTGAATACAAATCCTATTAATTATTTTTAGCATATATGGCAACAAAAGCAAAAGCTAAGTCAAGCACAACTGTCGCTGAGCGCTTAGAAGCATTAGCGAATTTACAGCAAATTGATTCAGAAATCGATCGTCTATTAACAATTCGTGGTGAGCTTCCTTTAGAGGTTGAAGATCTTGAAGCGGACATCGAAGGTCTTGAAAAAAGAGTTGAGAAATTAACTGGTGAATTAAAAGATATAGAAACTGATATTACCGATCGTAAGAACGAGCAAAAAGATGCTCAAACTGCGATTCTACAATATAAAGAGAAACAAAACAACGTTCGTAATAACCGTGAATTTGAGTCTTTAAGTAAGGAAATTGAGTACCAAGAATTGGAAATTCAATTGCACGAAAAAAGAGCCAAAGAAGCGAAAGCGAAAATTGAGCACAAAAAAGAGGTGATCAACGAAGTTCAAGAAAAATTAACTGGTCGTAAGACTGATTTGAAAGTTAAGAAAGCTGAATTAGAAAACATCATCGCTGAAACTGAGAAAGACGAGGAAAAACTCAAGAAAAAATCAGAAAAAGCAATGAAAATGCTGGATGACCATTTGAAAACTGCATACGAAAGATTACGTACAAGTGCGAAAAACGGTTTAGCTGTTGTTCCTGTTGATCGTGATTCTTGTGGAGGTTGTTTCAACAGAATCCCGCCACAACGTCAATTGGACATCGTTCAAAAGAAAAAGATTATTATCTGTGAGCACTGTGGAAGAATTTTAGTTCCTGGTGAAGAAGAAGTTGTAGAAGATTAATCTCTTTTACTATACCATTGAAAGTCCTAGCAGAAATGTTAGGACTTTTTTTATGTTTTTGGAGTTTTTAAGGCAACTAGTTTGCTAAAGTGTGATTGCAACTCGTAGTTGTAAACTATTAACTCATTGCTATATACAAGAAATTACTAACCGTCATAAAAGGGTATTTCCAAGCGTCATCTCCAACCTTCTATCCAATGTATCGACTTGAAATTTAAAGTTCAACACAATAATAAGAAATTGGAAAAAGGATAATAACAGCACTCCAAAAATCACACAGGAGTTGATATTAAAATTTAAGGTTCTATCACGAATTTAGTGGAATACGTCATTCCATTGAGAATGAACCTTAAATATTTTTCTAGAAATAAACTTTTTAAAAATCCGCGATTATCAGAAAACACCACAGGTGAAAAAATCCGCAATCATCTACTTCAACTTCGCTCTGCACATGCGCGTTGCTAAAACGGTGACTGAGCATTCTAAGATATAACCTAAATATTTTGATGTAATTTTTATTCTTTTAAAAACGTTTTTCATTTGCAGCATTGCCTTCGACAGGCTAGTCAACGGATTGCTCTTCGGTGACTGAGCTTGTCGAAGGCCCGTGTTATCTGCGTTCCAATACAACGCAACCAAAAATATCGATCAAAGCTCTAGGGTTCTGTTTTTTTTCCATTAGGCTTGTTCTTTGCATTAAAATGAGGGTAGGACCAAATTTAAAGATGCTAAACATATAATTGGTCCACTACCAATTGTGATAACACCGCAAGTAATCAAAAGTTATCTAATTACTTTATTTATAGGACATGAAATTGAAACGGAACGATCTTGATTATTCAGCTTAATTCTGTAATTGAAGTATTTGTGGATATGGGCAATTTCATTTAGAATAAGAGAAATGAAACCAGTATCCTTACGCAATGAGAATGAAAATTCTCTAAAGCTGAGATCTTATAACTTTTCCTTTTGTTTCTAGAATTCTGTCTAATTCTGGACGTTTACTATTTGGGCAAGAAAAATAGAACTTCTTTTTATCGCGCAAGTGTGTTATTATAATAATTATGGGATAGAAACCTTGCTGATGCTCTCTAAATACATTAATTTCATGGTAATAATGATGCTTTCTTCTATTAGAAAAATATACAACCTCTACGAAATCTTCATAAAAATGAACTTTTGAAATAGCTTTTAATATGGTGAAGCGAATGATGATAAATAAGAAAATCAATAGAATCAATTTCACATTCTAACCATAACCGATAAAAAAAGCTGAAAAAATTAAACCGAAAATAATAAGATACAAAGGCATCTTGAAATAAAAGGATGGATGTTCAGCCCTAAGCGTCATTAATGAAGATTTCTTCCCCAGTTCCATAATTAGTAATTAAATCAACAAAAAAAAGGATAAATTTATTAAACTAACCATAAGACTTAGACATTGTACTCTATGGAAAAACATAACATGCACAGTTAGAATTTTCTTGCATAAAGCTTAAAAACTAATGCCTAAAGCTTTTAAACCGATTCCTTCTTCTTTACATTCAAATATTTCTCTATCCTTTTGGTCAAAATCTGAAACATCATTTTTGAATCTTTCTCCTCTAATTTTCTACCAAAAGAAATACGTTTTTGAAAAAATTCAAACTGTATTCTGTTCGAACCCCTAACCCATAATGAGTCATCATAAACTTTTTGAAAAGAATTTTCTTTCATTGCAATCAATGAAAATTTCGTGATGTTTTCTATAAAATATTGTTTCGTATTTCCATAAGAACCAATTGATCTTTTTATACGTAAAACGTTTTTATCAAGTTTTATATACTCTCTTCCAAAAAAGAGATACAACATTGTGCGCAAAACCCGAATAGCAAAATAAAGCCAGAAAATCATGAATATAAATAACGCAAGCTTCTCTTGATCGTTATAATCTTTAAACATTTGAGAAGTTACATAACCACCAATAAGCAGCCACAGTAAAAACCAAGTTATTAAGAGTCCTTTTTTACGTCCTAGTTTAGGAGGATATATTACAAAACTAATACTGTCCTTTTTGTCTAAAAAGCTAATGCGTTCGCCGATCCATTTCATATGTTAACAAAGATAAATATCATTTTGAAATTAAACCGTATCAAATTGATAAACAATTATAAAAATTAAAATGTAACACCACAGCGTAGGCAATTTGAATAAAAAATAGATTTATTTCATGTATCCATAAAATATCTATTGAAATATGGATTTCATTTACTACCTTAATACCAATCTATAAACACTAAAAATTATTAACTATGAACTGGAGTATTGAAAATAATAAAATAGAAAGAGACTTCATATTCGAAGATTTCAAACAAGCATTGGAATTTGTAAATATGGTGGGTGGAGTAGCCGAAGATATGGACCATCATCCAACAATTTTAATGCACAGTTATAAGAAAGTAAATATCAAACTTACCACAAGCGAAGAAGGTAATATAGTTACTGAACTTGATCATAAAATGGCGAAAAAGATAGATGAGGGCTTAAAAACATTATAGTTTCACAAAATATTTATCTTTACAGAAAAACAAAATATGGCCAAGGTTGGAATTATAATGGGGAGTAAATCAGATTTACCAATTATGCAAGAAGCTGCAGATATCCTCGATTATTTTGGAGTCTCCTACGAGATGGATATTGTTTCTGCACACAGAACACCTGAGAAGATGTTTGATTACGGTAGAAACGCACATAAAAGAGGAATCAAAACAATTATTGCAGGTGCAGGAGGTGCAGCTCACTTACCAGGAATGACTGCCTCACTTACTCCTCTTCCAGTGATTGGAGTTCCAATAAAATCAAGAAATTCAATTGATGGATGGGATTCAATTTTATCTATCCTTCAAATGCCAGGTGGAATTCCAGTAGCAACAGTGGCATTAGATGGCGCTAAGAACGCTGGAATCCTTGCTGCAAAGATTGTCGCAATTGGAGAACCTGAATTAATGGAACGTCTTGTTGAATATATCCAAGAACTAAAAGACAAGGTTATCGAATCTGCAAAAGACATGAAATAATAGACATTGTTGATTATTTGAATTTGGTTATTTCGATTGGCGTTGGTTGTTTTTTTTTTCGGTTCGTGTTGTAGAGACACACGGCCGTGTGTCTCTACGGCGCGATCCAGAACCCAACGCAATCCAAAACCCAACGCGAACAAAATACAACACGAACCAAAACATAACGTGATTCAAAAACCCAAAAAATTATACAGAACAAAAAAAAGCGTTTCTCTCGAAACGCTTTTTTTGATTATAATAAAATCTATATAAATTCAGATTAACCTCCGAAATCATCAAATGATACATTCTCAGGTGGAACACCCCACTGATCACACATATTCAAAACCGCTTGATTCATCATTGGTGGACCACAGAAATAAAATTCGATATCTTCTGGTTCATCATGTTTTGTCAAATATTGATCGATAACTACTTGGTGAACGAATCCTACGAATCCATCACCTTCTTCATCATTCATATCTTTCTTCACTTTCCAGTTGTCTTCCTCTAAAGGCTCAGACAATACCATATAGAATTTAAAGTTAGGGAATTCTCTTTCTAATTCACGGAAGTGTTCAATATAGAACAATTCAGCTTTAGATCGACCTCCATACCAGTAAGTAACTTTACGGTCAGTTCTCATTGTTTTGAATAATTCATACAAGTGAGAACGCATTGGCGCCATTCCAGCTCCACCTCCGATGTACAACATTTCTGCATCAGATTCCTCGTTGATGAAGAATTCACCATAAGGCCCTGAGATAATTGCTGGATCACCTTGTTTAAGGTTGAAGATATAAGAAGAAGCAATACCAGGATTAACTTTCATCCATCCACCCGCTTTACGGTCAAATGGTGGAGTTGCAATACGTACATTCAACATGATTTTTCTTCCTTCAGCAGGATAAGAAGCCATCGAATAAGCACGAACTGTATCCTCATTGTTCTTCATTTGAAGTGGCCAAAGTTTAAATTTGTCCCAATCCGGTTTAAACTTATCAGGTTGACCTGGGTGGTCTTCCGGATGAGCTGTAACGTCCATTGTTTTGAAATCAACAACACAATTAGGAATACGGATTTGGATATATCCACCCGCTTTGTAATCCATGTCTTCTGGAATCTCAACAATAAACTCCTTAATAAAAGTGGCAACGTTGTAGTTTGAAACTACTTTCGCCTCCCATTCTTTAATTCCAAGAACCTCTTCAGGAACTTCGATTTGCATATTCTCTTTTACCTTAACTTGACAGCTTAGACGAAAGTTTTCTTTGATCTCTTTTCTTGAGAAATGAGGTTCTTCAGTTGGTAGAATACTTCCACCTCCTTCATGCACTTGACAAATACACTGAATACAAGTTCCACCTCCACCACACGCTGATGGTAAAAAGATTTGATTGTTACTTAATGTACTTAAAAGTGTATCACCACCATTAACCTCTAATTCCTTCTCTCCGTTTATAGTAATTATTATTTTTCCTGCTGGAGATAATTTTGCTTTTACAAAAAGCAACATTGAAACCAACAATAAAATTACTGCTAAGAAGAATACTACTGTAATTAAAATTGATAAACCCATTACTGTTCTAGTTTTTCGTTAATAACTTGAGAGGTTTCAATAGCACCTCCACTGATAGTATTTGTTGTACTCTCTTTTTCTTTCTTTTTTCCGTACTCAACTCCCATGAAACTCATGAAGGCGATTCCCATTAATCCAGTTACGATAAAAGTAATACCTAAACCTCTTAATGCTGGTGGAACGTTTGAATAGCGAATCTTCTCTCGAATTGCCGCCAAAGAAACGATAGCGATAAACCAACCGATTCCCGAACCTAATGCAAATGATGTTGCATCTAAAATCGTAGAATATTGACGGTCTTGCATAAATAATGCACCCCCAAGAATTGAACAGTTTACAGCGATCAATGGTAAGAAAATTCCCAAAGCTCCATAAAGAGCTGGTGCAAACTTCTCAACCAACATTTCAACTAACTGAACAATCGATGCCACTACCGCAATAAACATAATGAAAGACAAGAATCCTAAATCAATAGTATTTGAACCACTAATTCCATACTCAGGATTTAACCAGTACAAAGCTCCTTCTTTCAATACATAATTCTCTAATAAATAGTTCATCGGTACAGTAACAACCAATACGAAGATGACTGCTAAACCAAGACCTACTCCTGTTTTCACTGTTTTAGAAACAGCTAAATAAGAACACATCCCCAGGAAATAGGCGAAAATCATGTTTTCGGTAAAAATCGCCTTTACGAATATATCTAATGTACTTTCCATAATTAAAAATCTTAACTCTTATTAATTTTCTTCGACAAGTTCCTTGTTCATTGAACGCTGAATCCAGATGATAACTCCTACAACGATCAACGCCATTGGAGGTAAAATCATCATGTTATTGTTCACATATCCTAAAGCATACAATCCACTTTCTTCACCTGGTAAGTTATTCCCAAATATGGAAGCTCCCCAGATTTTTCCAGAACCTAATACTTCACGCACTAATGCAACAACAATAAGAATCCACGCATATCCGATAGAGTTTCCTACAGCATCTAATATAGAAGGCCAAGGTTTGTTTGCCATAGCAAATGCCTCAAATCGTCCCATAATAATACAGTTGGTAATAATCAATCCAACGAATACAGAAAGTTTTTCAGATACATCTGGTACATATGCTTGCAGCATCTCGTTTACGATAATAACAAGAGAAGCAACAATTACCAATTGTACAATAATACGTACACGAGATGGGATCAAGTTTCTCAATAAAGAAACGATTAAGTTTCCAAAAATCATTACGAATACTACCGAAATAGACATCCAGAATGCTTGTTCAACTTGAACTGTAATAGCCAAAGCAGAACAAATACCCAATACTTGAATAGTAATCGGGTTGTTATCCGCTAAAGGATCTGTAATTAAACGCTTGTTCTTTTTTGAGAACAACGGCTCTTTTGGCGCTTTTAATTTATCTTCAGTCTGACTCATAGCACTATTTATTTTTACTGAAATATTTATAATACACTTCCATGGTTTCGTTCACCATTTTCTCAACACCTTTCGATGTAATTGTTCCTCCTGTAATTCCGTCCACCTTTTGGTCTTCGAATCCAGAACCATTCTGAACAACTTTGATTGGAGTAAAACTACCATTGTTAGCGATTTTCTCACCATTGTAACGATTTTCAAAGAAGCTTTGAGAAATCTCAGCACCTAATCCAGGTGTTTCACCTTTGTGATCAAAAGAAGTACCTACGATAGTTTCATAATCATCAGCCAAAGCAATGAATCCCCAAATTGGTCCCCAAAGTCCTTTTCCAACAACTGGTAAAACAAAAAGTTTCTCTCCATCTTTTTCCGCTTCGAAAATTGGATAAAGTCTGTCGTTTACTTGTACCGTTTTATCTCGGTTTTGCTTTTGAACATCTAAACTAAATGCTTGTTTTTCTAATGGTAAATTTTCTTGTAATGTTCCATCATGAGAAATTACATAGCTGTCTAAAATAAATTGATCATATTTCTCACTACCATCTTTACGTGTTGACTCAACACCTAAAGCAGAAAGAATGTTCATCTTTTTCTTTACTTCAACATTTGCTTTTTTCAAAGGTCCTAATCCTATAGAAAGGGATGAAAGGATCACTCCTACAACTATAACCAATATAATTGAGAAAGCAAAAGTATAACCGTTTCCGTCTTTATTAACTTTCATATCTAAGCTGTTTTAAATCGTTTTTTACGTCTAGTAATATTTGCTTGTACAACATAATGGTCAATTAATGGAGCCATAATATTCATAAACAAAATTGCCAACATCACTCCCTCAGGATAAGCTGGATTCAGAACACGAATTAAAATCGCTAATCCACCTCCTAAGAAACCATACCATAATTTACCGTATTGGGTTTGAGAAGCTGTAACTGGATCTGTTGCCATAAACACCGCACCAAATGCAAAACCACCAATTATTAAGTGATAGTATGCTGGCATGTCCATGTATGCGTTAGCTCCAATTAAGTTCATCAATAAAGCAAAAGCAAATCCTCCTGCGAAGAAAGAAAGTATGATTCTCCATGAAGCAACTCCTGTGTACAATAATAATCCAGCTCCTAATAAAATAGCGATAACTGAAGTTTCACCAACAGAACCTGGAATCATTCCAATAATAGCGTGTAATGGATCGTAAGCTCCTTCAAATTTCTGAAGCAAATCAGCACTTGACATGCTGGCTGACAGTGCTTCCCCGGCGACCATGGGCGAATCTCCAACAAAGGAGGCCATATCACCTAAAGCAGTAGCACCCGAAGCTCCATCTGGAAGAACACCTCCATTTTGAGCAATTACATCTGATGTACCTGATTTCCATACTTTATCTCCTGACATTGCTGTAGGATATGCAAAGAATAAGAATGCACGGGCTGTAAGCGCAATGTTTACAATGTTCATTCCTGTTCCTCCAAAAACTTCTTTACCAATTACAACTGCAAAAGCTGTTGCAACACCTACCATCCACAATGGAACGTCAGCTGGCATAATTAATGGAATCAACATTCCTGATACTAAGAATCCCTCATGAAGACCGTGTCCTCGGACAAAACCAAAGACAAATTCTATGGCTAGACCCACTCCATAAGAGACAATAATAATAGGTAAAACTTGCAGAACTCCGTACAATACTTTATCACCAAATCCTGTCAAATAGTCGCTGTATGCTCCATATTGCTCAGGGTTAAGGTAAGATTGTAACTCGTAATGCCAGTGTCCAGTATTGTATATACCAAACAATAATGCCGGAACCATAGCGATAACAACCATAAACATGGTACGCTTTAAATCGACTCCGTCACGGATATGTGAACCTTGTTCTGTTACGTGTTTTGGCGTGAACAAAAAAGTTGAGAGTGTTTCATAAAGCGGGTACATTTTCTCCCACTTTCCACCCTTCTCAAACTTTGGGTCAAGATTTTGAATGACTTTTTTTAATGCTTTCAATTTCCTAAAATTTATAAATTTAACATCTTACATGCATTCTTCTTCGATTACATCTAAACCTTCACGGATCTTTTCCTGAATAGCTATTTTAGATGTACAAACATATTCACACAATGCGAAGTCCTCTGGTGCGATTTCATAAATCCCCAGCTGCTCCATTGCATCAATATCGTTTACCATAATTGCTTTGATCAACTGCATAGGTAAAATATCAAAAGGCAATACCTTTTCCATTTCTCCTGTTACAACAAAACCACGTTGCTCACCATTTAAATTGGTGTCTAAACGACGTTTTTTGTTTGGTGTTAACCAAGTTGGAAACAATCTGTGACTAGAATACTTATCGAAACCTGGTGCAAGCCATCCTTCTGTTAAGAAGAATTTATGTTCATTTCCTTCTGGAATAACAGTAATATGAGCATCATAGAATCCTAAGAAACCATCTTTCTCAACTGCTTTACCTGTTAAAGCGTTACCACTAACAACACGAACGTTGTCATTTGTTAAACTACCATCTATAATAGTGTCTAATCGAGCACCAATGATAGTTTTATAATATTTCCTTGCACTTGCTTCTACTTCAGATCCTGTTAAAGCAACTATTCGAGAAGCGTCAAACTGACCTTCTGCGAAAAACTTACCGATAGTAACAACATCTTGAGGATTTAAGGTAAATACAAATTCTCCCTTATCGATTGGATCGAAATGGTGAATTTGTGTCCCTACATTTCCTGCTGGATGTTTACCAGAAATCTTATTGATTTCAACGTTCTTAGCATTCTGAAAACATTCATCCGAAGCACCTTTACCGTTTAAAGTAATGTTCACTTTACCATCAGTCAATTTCGCTAAAGCATTTAAACCATGCTGGAAAAATTGATCCTGACCGTGCAGAATAAAATCGTAATCTGGAGCTAAAGGAGCTGAATCAAATGCAGAAATGAAAATTGATTTCGGAGTTACTGAAGGATCAGCAATCTTATCCAATGGTCGTTGTTTCACAAATGGCCACAATCCATTTGCCAACATCGTTGACTTCACCTCTTCTCGACTAATCGATGAAGGATCTACTGGATTTACCTGAACTGCTTCATCTGTTGCGGCAACCGAAATCCGTATCTCTAAAATACGTCTTTTTTCGCCTCTCAATATTTCAGAGATTGTTCCTGTTACCGGAGACACAAACTTTACATCCTTGTTATATTTATCGTAAAACACGACTTCACCGCGCTTTACCTTCTCTCCCTCTTTTAATATGACTTTCGGGATTAATCCGTGAAAATCAGAAGGTTTTAATGCGACCATGGTAGGCTGTTTAGCCTCTACTTTTACCTGGTCGGCTTCACCGAGCAACTTGATATCAAGTCCTTTCTTAAGTCTAACCGCCTTTGACATGTTTATATAGACATTTTATTTAGTGCACAAAAATATAAATTTGTTCGAATTTAGGGGTAGTAAAAGTTGCATTAGAATGACCAATTATCAATTTAGAATGATTCTAAATAACAAATCATAAGCTATAGCCTCCATTCATAATATAATTTTTGTACATTTCAATCGTTTAACTATATTTATAAAATTAATTCAAAAAATTAAATAATATTTTACAATAAACTTGAAACATGAATGTTGCTATAACAAAAGGAATAAAGATTACGGTTACTGCTTTGTTTCGCTCTGACCTAACGCAACTGGAAAAAAACCTTTTTTTCTTCAACTACTCTATTAAAATTGAAAATCTGAGTCACAACAGAGTTCAACTTATTTCTAGGTATTGGAGAATAGTTGATTCCTTAGCACCAACTAGAATAATAGAAGGCAAAGGAGTTATTGGTGAACAACCAACATTAGAACCAGGCGAATCACACATTTATACTTCTGGATGCGACTTGTCTTCTGGACTTGGTTTTATGGAAGGGTATTATAATTTTGACACCATTAATGACCAAGGTGAAATAACAAATAATTTTAAAGTAAATGTTCCGCGTTTCACCTTAGAGTATGCTGGCAAATTAAATTAGAAAATTACTTTTTCTCAAAGTTTAAAGCCGCAGAATTTAAACAATAACGCAACCCTGTAGGTTTTGGACCATCTTTAAATACGTGACCTAAATGCCCATCGCATCGTGTACAAACCACCTCTACTCTAGTCCAACCGCCTGAATTATCAGTAACCTCAGTCACTACCTCTTCATTTAACGGCACATAAAAGCTTGGCCATCCTGTTCCTGATTTGAATTTAGTTGAAGAACTAAAAAGTGGTAAGTTACAACCAACACATGTATAAGTCCCTTCTGTCTTATTGTCCCAATATTTTCCAGTAAAAGCGCGTTCTGTTCCAGCTTCACGACTCACATGATATTGTTCCTCTGTTAATTGTTTCTTCCATTCCGCATCTGTCTTGGAAATCTTCTTTATTGTATCGTCTTTTGAAAGGTACTCTGTTGTTCTATCATTAGAAGGAGCTTCAAGAGCGACTACTTCGTTTTCAATATTACCAGCGGAAATAGAAATCTCATCGCTATCACTAGTGCAAGACAAAAATGTAAAAGCAAAAAGTAAGACTGCGATATTTTTCGATATAAATTTCATTTGTTTTTTCATACTAATGTAACAATATTAATCCTTAAAATGTTCATGCAGAATAAGTATTAACTAATTTTACACATTTGAATTTATGACATACAGTAGAAATTTTTGGGCGCTTACTTTAGGAATGTTTTTCTTTATGACTTCCTTTAATCTCATTATCCCGGAATTAAATAGCTTTATTACTTTATTGGGTGGAGAGACTTACAAAGGACTCATTATTGCGCTTTTCACTGTCACAGCAGCTATTTCAAGACCTTTTTCTGGAAAAATGGCAGATACAGTTGGAAGAAAAAGCACCATGTATGTTGGCACTATTGTCAGTATCGTAATTACTTTAATCTATCCTTTTAGTGGGACTATTGCATTTTTTCTAACACTTCGATTCTTACATGGATTCTCAACTGGATTCCTTCCTACTGGAGCAACAGCTTTGGTAACAGATATTTTACCTGTTGAAAAACGTGGTCAGGGAATGGGCGTTTTTGGAACTGGAATAGCATTAGGACTAGGTGTCGGACAAGCACTAGGAACTCCAATTGCAAACGCTTTAACAATTAATGGCCTATTTGTAGTTTCAAGTTTAACTGCTGTTCTTTCTATGATTTTAATTAAATCGGTGTAAGAAACTTTACCGAATCCTCAACCTTTTACTTTTAAGATCTTCAAAATTAAAGCAAATGATATCCTAGAAAAAAATGTTCTTCCAGCAGCAATGGTAATGTTCCTTACAACAGTTTGTACAGGGCTAATTTTAGTTTTAACTCCCGACAAATCTGTTTATTTAGGAATAGATAATAAAGGATGGTATTATGTCTTTTATGTTGTTTCTACTATTGCTGTGCGTTTATTTGCAGGAAAGCTTTCTGATAAAATTGGAAGACGTCAAGCACTTATCTTAGGAATAGTATTCTTGATTATCGCAATGTTGATGACAGGAAATGCAAAAACAGAATTCTGGTACACCGCAGCATCATTTATATTTGGAATTGCAACGGGAATTAGTTCTCCTACTCTATTTGCCTGGATGGCTGATTTATCTCCAGCCCATAGAAGAGGAGTTGGGTCAGGAACTCTATTTATCGCATTAGAATTAGGAATTCTATTTGGAGCTGCCAGTACGCTTTCCATTTATAACAATACTCCTGAAAGTTTGAACTATGCTTTTACATTCGGAGCAATCGTTGCCGGTTTAGCACTTGTTTATGTGATACTGCATTTGCTTTTTAGTAAAACTAATGTCAATTATAAAAAGTAAGCTGTTCGGGTTTCATAAGTTTTAGAAAAATAGCTTCAGTAAAATTGCGTGGTCATAATGAAGTTTTAATCCATAAACCTTCTTTCTTGAATTTAATAATTGCAATTCATATTACGCAAGATAATATCTCAGACAACATAAATGGTAAAAGAGATTAATTCTCAAAACGAAAAAAAGACGACATATAGCCGTCTTTTAATATTTTGATAAATTTTTATTTGAATAAAAGTTTATTCGAACTCTTCATCAATTTCGTCTTCTTCATATTCTTCTTTAACTTCTTCTTTCAAGAATCCTTCGTCATCATAATCCTCATCGTCTTCGATGATTTCTTGCGCTTGACTAATTGTCATTCGTATGAGATAATAATAATCAGCAGTTTCAAACGGAAGTGCACTAACGGTATTTCCATCTTTATTTTTAAATTTAATCAGATGGTCTTCAAAACCCTCTGGGTAATTCAATTTAATCTGCTGTTTAACCAGCTTTTCTAATTTAGCGTAATCTTTTACAACTCTAGGCTTACTACTACTCATAATTTACAATTTGACAGTTTTAAAATAACATGGTAAAAGTATTAAATTAGTACAATCACCAAACTATTATAGCTAATTTTTATAAAAATTAATCTAAAAAATTTCAAGGTCAGGTGAAAAACTATTTTACAAAAAAGAACTTTAGAAATAAATTTTCTAAGATTACTCATTAAAAGCAGCAGCAATTAAGAAGAAAATGTATTTTTGTAGGAAGTACTATGGATAAATCTGAAAAAATAATTGGTGTTATTGGTGGTGGAAGCTGGGCTACTGCATTGATAAAAATACTTACAGAAAATGTATCGAAAGTACATTGGTGGATGAGAAACGAAGATGCTGTCGAGAATATTTTAAAATATCGACGAAATCTTAAATATCTACAAGCTGTTGAACTAAAGATTGAAAAAATCAATGTAACAACAAATCTTGAAGAGGTTGTAAGATCATCAGACATCATTATTCTCGCTACTCCATCTGCATTTTTATCTTCTCTATTTGAAAACTTCCCTATTGATTTATTCAAGGGGAAAACTGTATTTTCTGCTGTAAAAGGAATTATTCCAGAATATCACGCTATTCCTGCAAGATTTATTCACAAAACTTTTGACATTCCTTATGATAGAATAGGAATCGTTTGTGGACCTTGTCACGCTGAAGAAGTAGCATTAGAACGTTTATCTTACCTAACAATTGTTTGTCAGGATGAAGATATTGCGGAAGACATGGCTGATCTTTTTAAAACGAGATATATCAAAACCACAACTTCCGATGATTTATTCGGAACAGAGCTTTCTGCAATTTTAAAGAACGTTTACGCTATTGCATCTGGAATTTGTGCTGGATTAGGATACGGAGACAATTTCCAAGCTGTTTTAATCTCTAATGCAATTCAAGAAATTGAAAACTTCATCGATGAAGTGAGCCCTATTCACAGAGATGTGAAAAGTAGCGCTTATCTAGGAGATTTATTGGTTACCGCTTATTCTAAATTCTCAAGAAACAGAACTTTCGGATTTATGATCGGAAAAGGTTATTCTGTGAAAATTGCCCAAATGGAAATGGACATGATTGCAGAAGGATACTACGCCGTGAAATCTGTAATGGAGATCAATAAAAAGTTTAATGTCGAAATGCCAATCGTTGAAGCAGTCAACAACATTATCTACGAGCGTATTTCTCCTGTTATCGAAATGAAGATTCTAACAGATCGTTTATCATAAAATATTATATTTTTCTTTTTTAAATGCTTTCAAACAATTGAAGGCACGGATTAGGACGATTGCAAATCGTCCCTACATGCCCAATTGTACGGACGGTTTGCAACCGTCCTTATGGAATTTTTTTATAAAAAAATCCATAAAAAAAGGCGATTCCGAAATATCGAAACCGCCCTACAAAATATATTCTTTTCAGATTACATCATACCTGGCATACCACCTGGCATTCCGCCACCCATTCCACCAGCACTTTCGTCTTCTGGCTCATCAACTATAACACATTCTGTTGTCAACAACATAGATGCGATAGATGCAGCGTTTTCAATTGCAATACGCGTTACTTTCGTTGGATCTAAAACTCCAGCAGCAAGTAAATTTTCGTATTTCTCAGTTCTAGCGTTGTAACCGAAATCGTCTTTTCCTTCAAGAACTTTTTGAACGATTACCGCTCCTTCACTTCCTGCGTTTTTAACGATTTGACGTAATGGCTCTTCAACCGCACGTCTCATTATTTCAATTCCAGTTGTTTCGTCATCATTATCTCCTTTAAGGTCAATTAAACCAACCAAAGTTCTTAATAACGCAACTCCACCACCAGGAACAACACCTTCTTCAACCGCTGCACGAGTTGCTGCAAGAGCATCTTCAACACGGTCTTTCTTTTCTTTCATCTCAACTTCAGAAGAAGCTCCAACATAAAGAACAGCAACTCCACCAGCTAATTTAGCCAAACGTTCTTGCATTTTCTCTTTGTCATAATCAGATGTAGATGTTTCCATCTGTGCTCTAATTTGAGCTACACGTCCATTAATCTCTTCCTTATTACCAGAACCGTTAATGATAGTTGTATTGTCTTTGTCAATCTCAACTTTTTCAGCTGAACCTAACATATCTAAAGTTGCAGTTTCAAGTGACAATCCTTTCTCTTCAGAAATAACTTGTCCACCCGTAAGAATTGCAAGGTCTTCCAACATTGATTTTCTACGGTCACCAAATCCTGGTGCTTTAACAGCTGCTACTTTCAAAGAACCTCTGATTCTGTTTACTACAAGCGTAGTTAAAGCCTCACCATCGATATCTTCTGCGATAATCAATAATGGTCTTCCCGATTGTGCCGCTGGCTCTAATACAGGAAGCAATTCCTTCATGCTTGTAATCTTCTTGTCACAGATTAAGATATATGGATTCTCTAAATCCGCAATCATTTTCTCTGCGTTCGTAACGAAGTAAGGTGATAAATAACCTCTGTCGAATTGCATTCCCTCAACAGTTTTTACTTCAGTTTCGATTCCTTTTGCTTCCTCAACAGTGATTACACCATCGTTTCCAACAACTTTCATTGCTTCTGCGATTAATGTTCCAATTGTATCGTCGTTGTTAGCAGAAATAGAAGCGATTTGCTTGATCTTGTCATTATCCGAACCAACTTCCTTAGAAAGTTTTTTAAGCTCTTGAACAATCACCTTAACCGCTTTATCGATTCCTCTTTTCAAATCCATTGGATTTGCTCCAGCAGTTACGTTTTTTAAACCTGCTGTAATAATTGCTTGTGCTAAAACAGTTGCTGTTGTTGTTCCATCTCCTGCGATATCCGCAGTTCTTGAAGCAACTTCTTTTACCATTTGAGCTCCCATGTTTTCAACAGGATCTTTCAACTCAATTTCTTTAGCTACAGAAACCCCATCTTTAGTGATGAGTGGTGAACCAAACTTTTTACCGATAACTACGTTACGTCCTTTTGGTCCTAGCGTTACTTTAACTGCATTCGCTAATTTATCAACACCGTTTTTTAGTTTCTCTCTCGCTTTTTCGTCGAATAATATTTCTTTTGACATTTTGAATTATTTTTTTTTTTAAAAAGATTGTTTTAAATGTGGAGACTATGCTTGAAATACACCGTAAATATCAGCTTCTTTCATAATCAAATAAGTCTTTCCTTCAATTTTGATTTCTGTTCCAGAATACTGACCAAACAATACTGTGTCTCCTTCTTTTACCGTCATTGGCTCGTCTTTCTTCCCAATTCCCGCAGCGATAACTGTACCTTTTAAAGGCTTTTCTTTTGCTGCATCTGGAATGATAATTCCGCTAGCTGTTTTTTCTTCTGCTGGAATAGGCTCGATTAATACACGATCCGCCAATGGTTTTAATGCTGACATATTTATTATATTTTTAGTTAATTTTTTACTCAGTGGGAACGACCAATTCTGTGCCAATAGATAAACAGACTACATTTGTCAGATAGCTACAATTATGAACAAAAAAAATGTCAGCGTATATGACACACTGACATTTATTAAATGTATTTCTATATAAGACTGACTAAAAAATCAATCCATGTAAAGCCTTTTCCTACTCACTTACATCGCCTGCTGGCACTGCTGGTTGCTCAGTATCTTGAGGAGCTGCATCATTTGTTGGTACTCCTGAAGGTTCATGATACATCAAAGTCATTGCAATACTCAATATTCCAATAATACCTGCTAAACTCCATGTTGCTTTCTCTATGAAATCATTGGTTTGTTTAACACCTCCTAATTGTTGCGCTGAACCAAAATCAGTTGATAATCCACCACCTTTTGGATTTTGCATTAAAACAAGTAACACAAGCAAAATACTTGCGATAATAATAAGTATAGTTAATAAAGTTCCCATATTTTAATTTAATTTTCTTTTCAAAGTTTCAATTTGAAGTGCAAAGAAACTCTTTTTTTCTGGAAATTTCAACAATAATTTTTCATAAGCTTCAATTGCCTTTGGATAATTGCCCTGAGCACCGTATACTTTAGCCAAGGTCTCACTCACTGGAAGCCTTGATTCATCTAGACTTTCACGTGCTTTCTTGAGTGGAGAAAAGAACTCAGATTTTCTTTTTTCAGGGGTGAAAATTTCTTTATTTTTTTCTTTTTCTTCTGTTTTTTCTGTCGATTCTTTCACTTTTGGAGACAAATCAACTTTTTTATCTATCGATTTTTCTTTTGCTTCATTAGAAATAGATGAACTCATCCAAGAAGTGAAGGATTTTTTATCTTCATTCAAATCATAAGAAGATTCCCCCTCAAATTCAATCTTATTTTTAAAATCAACATTTTCTTCTTCCGAAGTATAATCTTCGGCTAACGTTTCTTCATTTAAAGGTAAATCAAACTCAATTGATGCAGACTCATACTCTTCCTCTCTCTTTTCTGGACGATCTAACTTTTTAAGCTTTTCAAAATGATAAGTATCAGCCTCTAATTCATCTATTTCTATAAAAATAGAAGAACTTATAGCATGAGCCAAAATATCGCGCTCTAAATCACTTACATTTTTAAGTTTATCCGAGAGATTAGCGAATCTGCTTTTCTCCGCCTTTGACTCCTCTTCAATTTCTCGTTCTGAATCACTACCTGTCTCGTCAACAGAATCATTTAAACTTTTATCAATAGAAACTTTTTCAGCCTCGAGAGACTCTTTATCTACCTTCTCATTTGGATTAATTAAATTATCTTCTACACTTACTGAATTATCAGCATTGTAAGTCGAAACTTGGATAACTCCTTCCTCAAGCTCATCCTTTGAAACTTCTTCTGTTATTGAAACATTCTCTTCTACATGTATAATAGTTTCTTGATCTGAGTCTATTTTTGGCACCTCAACCTCAATTAATTCTTCCTTCAGCTCTTCTTGTGGCTTCTCTACTTCTGGAATATTAACAGTAACCACCTCTTCATATGAAGATTCTTCTAAAACAGCCTCAGTTTCTAATTCCTCATTAATTTCTGCTTGATTCTGATTACCCAAAATAGGTTCAGTTTGACGAATTTCCTCTTCAACTGAATGAACTAAATAGAACAATTGAGATCGATCAGGAACCTTATACGCATGGTTCTTTAATTCAGATTCAAATTGAATAGTTTTGTGAAGCGCTAAACCTTTGAGGTACAATTGAGAAAATATCGCAGTAAATGGATACCTTTTCGCCAATTGACGTAACTCTTCCAAATCTTCCAATTTAATCATTGAAGGATTATCAATTCTATGTGATATTTCTACGAAGTTTAGCATTACCAATTCGAAAGTAACTTATTTAAAACATCTTGCACAATTTGTTCATTGATTTCTTCCAATAATTGTTGTTGAATTGCTCCTACATCTTGTGAAGCATCAAAATCTGCAAAACGTGAACTGCTTAACTCCATTACATCTTCTTCTGGTGCTGAAATAAAAATCTGAAAACTTGATCTAATTGTAAGTCTATTTTTTACCTCTGCTGCATTCTCTTGCAATGACAAAGGTGTAATATCATAGGAATTCACAGATCCCGTTATGGTAATCTGCGGATCATCGGACTCTTCAGAAACCAAAGTTAGCCCTACTCTATTTTGAATTCCATCCTTTATTAACTCTGAAAGCTCAGAAGAATAACTAATTGGAGCATTGGCCGCTTTATTCTCTAAAGTGGTAACCATAAAACGTTTCCATTCAGGTGGAACACTTCCATCTCGAAAAGACAAACTCGTTGGCCAACAAGCAGTAAAAAGTAAAGCTGTTGTTAATAACAGAAATATTTTCATAGTGAAGATTTAGCCTATTTTAAGTTATACTCTTTGATTTTCCTGTACAAAGTTCGCTCTGAAATACCTAATTCCTTTGCTGCATCTTTTCTTTTTCCATGGTGTTTTTCTAAAGCTTTCTTTACAAACTCCATTTCACGTTCTTCCAAAGACAAAGATTCTTCCACTTCTATGTGGTCTTGATAATCACTGTCCACAATCGTAACTTCTTCTTGCGAAGCATATTCTCGTTCTTCTCGAACTTCATCTCGGACTCCTGCTTCTAACAATTTCTTGCTGTCTTCATTCGAAATATCAGTATAAACACGATTTAAAACATCTTTTTGTGTTCCTGTTAAATCAACGTCTTTATTCCCATTAAGCAATTCAATCACAAGCTTTTTCAACTCGTTCATGTCCCTTTTCATGTCGAACAAAAACTTATAAATCAATTCTCTATCTGAAAAAGAATCATTTTCTTGAGACTTACCCTCAACAAGCGCTGGAACACCAGAAACAACATCTTCTGGTAAATAAAACTTCATTTTCTCTAGGGTAATCTCACGCTCATTCTCAATAACGGAAATTTGCTCCACAATATTTTTCAATTGTCTAATATTTCCGGGCCATGGATAATTGGTCAATGCAATTACTGCATCATCCACTAATTTTATCGTTGGCATTCTATATTTCTCTGCAAAATCTGCGGCGAATTTTCTAAACAATAAATGAATATCTTCTTTTCGTTCCTTTAATGGCGGAAGTTTTATTGGAACTGTGCTTAAACGATACAATAAATCCTCTCTAAATTTATTCTTACGAATAGCTTCAGCCATATTTTCGTTTGTAGCCGCTACAACTCTAACATTCGTTTTAATTACTTTAGAAGAACCTACCCGAATAAATTCACCCGTTTCTAAAACACGCAGTAATCGAACTTGGGTTTGCTGAGGTAATTCCGCAACTTCATCCAAGAAAATTGTACCACCGTCTGCTTCTTCAAAATATCCCTTTCGACTTCCGCTAGCACCTGTAAAAGCGCCTTTCTCATGTCCAAAAAGCTCTGAATCAATAGTTCCTTCAGGAATTGCACCACAGTTAACGGCAATATAACTCCCGTGTTTTCTAGTACTTAAATGGTGAATAACTTGAGGAATGATTTCCTTTCCTGTTCCACTTTGCCCTGTCACTAAAACCGAAATATCAGTTGGTGCAACTTGAGCTGCAACCTCCAAAGCACGATTTAAACCTGGCGCATTTCCAATTATTCCAAACCTCTGTTTGATTTGCTGAATATTCATATCATCAATAGATTATTAACCTTCAACAATTTCTCCCTTTAAGGAAGCTTTATTACAATCTGTAATGCGAACCATTACATAATCCCCCGTTTTGGAATCTTTGCGATCAAAGATTACTTTTAGATTACGGTCTGTTCTTCCCATCATTTGTTCTTTAGAACGTTTTGATTCAGTCTCAACCAATACCTCTTCGATTTTTCCAATTTGAGCTTTGTTCATCGCTAAACTGTGCTCATGTTGAAGAGTAATAATTTCCTCCAACCTTCTTTGCTTCTCCTCTTCTGGAATATTGTCTTCATACTTTCTTTCTGCTAATGTCTTTGGACGCTCAGAATACTTATACATATAAGCAGTGTCATATTTCACTTCTCGCATAATTGAAAGCGTTTCTTCATGCTGCTCTAAAGTTTCATCACAGAACCCTGTTATGATATCTGTTGTAATTCCACATCCTGGAATAATACGGTTAATAGCTTCAATTCTATTCATATACCATTCACGCGTATAACCTCTGTTCATTTTTTTCAATATATCACTATTCCCCGACTGAACTGGTAAATGAATATAGTTACATATATTTTTGTGCTTTGCAATTGCATACAAAACATCATCGGTCATATCTTTAGGATGAGAAGTAGAAAAACGGATTCTTAAATCTGGATGAACTTCAGCAACCATTTCTAGCAATTGTGCAAAGTTAGTAGTTGGATTTGATTCATCTTTAATTTCACCTTTACTCGTCATATTCCAACGGTAAGAATCTACGTTTTGACCTAATAAGGTTACTTCTCTGTATCCAGAATTAAATAAAGCACCACATTCTTGAACAATAGTATGTGGATCTCTACTTCTTTCTCTTCCTCTAGTAAAGGGAACAACACAGAAAGAACACATATTATCGCAACCACGAGTAATACTCACAAATCCAGTTATTCCGTTTTTATCTAAACGCACTGGACTAATATCTGCATAAGTTTCATCACGAGAAAGCAAAACGTTTACTGCTTTTTGTCCTCCCTCAACTTCTACAATCAAACCTGGTAAATCTCGATAAGAATCTGGACCTGCAACAATATCAACTAATTTTTCTTCTTCAAGCAAATTAGTTTTCAAGCGTTCAGCCATGCAACCCAAGATCCCAATTATTAATCCTGGTCTTTGTTTCTTAGCTTTATTAAATTGTCTTAACCGATTTCTAATTCTTTGTTCTGCATTATCACGAATACTGCAAGTATTAATGAGTATTAAATCTGCTTCCTCCGAATTCTGAGTTGTTGAAAAACCATCATTTACTAATATCGACGCTACGACTTCACTATCAGAAAAATTCATAGCACATCCATAGCTTTCTAGGTATAATTTCCTACCTCCCTCAGCCTTATTCATTGAGATTGCTTCGCCTTGACGAGCCTCATCCATATCTTTATCTAAAACGATTCCCATTGGTGAATTTCAATTTTATGAAGGACAAAGATATATTTTCTTCTCATGGTGTCAAAATGTCAGTAGTTAATTATTTAATAAATCTCAATAAAACAGAACAATTAGAAAAGAATTAAGGGTGAAATATCCATGAAAAACGGCACCTTAAGAAAATACAATTGAAGTAAAAACACAAGAAAGTTTGTATTTCGTATTAATTTGGAGTTATTTTGCACTCAATTTCAGAAAAAGAATTTAACATAATCAATATGGCAAAGAATTTAGTTATCGTTGAGTCCCCCGCTAAAGCAAAAACAATTGAAGGCTATTTAGGAAAAGACTTCAAAGTACTGTCTAGTTACGGTCACGTGAGAGATCTTGCTAAAAAAGGAGTGGCAATTGACATCGAGAATAACTTTAAGCCAAATTATGAAGTTAGTCCAGATAAGAAAGCTATTGTTGCAGAATTAAAGAAGCATGTTAAAGCAGCTGAAACTATTTGGTTAGCAACAGATGAGGACCGTGAGGGTGAGGCGATTTCTTGGCACCTTTATGAAACTTTGAAATTAGACAAAAAGGATACAAAAAGAATAACTTTCAACGAGATCACAAAAGTAGCGGTTCAAAAAGCAATTAAAGAACCACGCGAAATCAATCAAGAGTTGGTAAATGCGCAACAAGCTAGACGTGTATTGGATAGATTGGTAGGATTTGAACTTTCTCCAGTGCTATGGAAAAAAGTTAAACCTAGCTTATCAGCAGGTAGAGTTCAGTCTGTAGCTGTTCGCTTAATCGTTGAACGTGAAAGAGAGATAATGAATTTTACTCCAGAGAGCTACTTTAGAGTAGTTGGAGATTTTGCTGAAGGTAAAGATAAAGTTTCTGCAACTTTAGCACATAATATAGGAACGGATAAAGCAGTAGAAGCTTTTCTTAAGGATTGCGACAAAGCAACTTTTAAAGTAACTGAAGTAACTAAAAAGCCAGGAACGAAAAATCCAAGTGCTCCATTTATAACTTCTACACTTCAACAAGAAGCAAGTTTGAAATTAGGATTTAGTGTTTCGCGTACAATGCGAGTTGCACAGAGTTTATATGAAGCTGGACTGATCACTTACATGAGAACAGACAGTGTAAACTTATCCGAAACTGCAATGGATGCTGCGAAAAGCACAATTATTCAGGACTACGGAAAAGAGTACAGTAACCCTAAGAAATATAAAAGCAAAAGTGCTGGAGCCCAAGAAGCTCACGAGGCGATTCGTCCAAGTGATTTCGGGGTTTCATCAGTTAAAAAAGGAAATGACGAAGACCGTTTGTATGATTTGATTTGGAAAAGATCAATCGCTTCTCAAATGAGTCCAGCAAAATTGGAGAGAACTACAATTAAAATTGGAGCTCCTGAAGTTCAAGATATTTTCGTTGCGAAAGGTGAAGTAATCAAATTTGATGGTTTCCTTAAGGTTTACCTTGAATCACAAATGGATGATGACGAAGAAGACGACAAAGCATTAGAAGGATTACTTCCAGATTTAAAAGAAGGAGCTGTACTTTCGACATTGTCTATCGTTGCACGTGAAAGATTCACAAAAGCTGCTCCACGATATGTTGAGGCATCTTTAGTGAAAAAATTAGAAGAATTAGGAATCGGTAGACCATCTACTTATGCACCAACAATTTCTACTATCCAAAAAAGAGGATATGTTGAAAAAATGGAGCGTGAAGGAACGGAAAGAAATTACCTTATCTATACACTAGATGATTCTGGAACAAATAAAGAAGAAGCTACGGAAATAACAGGAAGAGATAGAAATAAACTCTCTCCTTCTGATATTGGAATGGTAGTTACTGATTTTCTAGTAGAACATTTTGGTGAAATACTAAACTACAACTTTACTGCTGAAGTAGAGCAAGAGTTTGATGAAATCGCAAATGGTTTGAAAGAATGGACAGAAATGATTAAACGTTTCTATGATCCATTCCATAAGACTGTTGAACATACATTAGAGCATTCAGATCGCGCTTCTGGGGAACGCCATTTAGGTGAACACCCAAAAACAGGTGAAAAAGTTATCGTTCGTATTGGTCGTTACGGTCCAATGGCACAAATAGGAGATACGGAAGAGGAAGGTGAGAAAAAAGCAAGATTTGCTAGCTTACGTCCAACTCAATCAATTGAAACTATCACTTTTGATGAAGTAATGGATTTATTTAAACTTCCTCGTCAACTAGGAGAGTTTGAAGAAAAAGTTGTGAAAGCAAATATTGGAAGATTCGGTCCATATATTCAACACGATGGGAAATTTGTTTCTATTAAGGAAGATGACCCAATGGATATCGAATTAGATAGAGCTATTGAGTTAATCAAAGAGAAAAGAATTGAAGATGCTAAAAAGCTACTGAAGACTTTCCCTGAAGATGAAACTATGCAATTGTTGATTGGACGTTGGGGACCTTATTTAAAGATTGGTAAAGACAACTTTAAACTTCCTAAAGAAATTAAAGATGAAGAAGACGAAGTAAAGAAATTGACTTACGAAGAATGCATCAAAATTTCTGAAAACCAGCCTAAGAAAACAGGTAGAGGTAAAACAGCAGCTACCAAAAAAGCTCCAGCTAAGAAAGCCGCAGCTAAAAAAACAGCAGCAAAGAAGCCAGCGGCAAAGAAAACTGCTACCAAGAAACCGGCAGCGAAAAAAGCACCGGCAGCGAAAAAGACAGTAGCTAAGAAAAAATAGAATAATTATTAAAATGACTGTGCTCCTTTAATAGGAATGCAGTCATTTTAAAATGAAATAACATCTACCCTTGATGAGATTAAAATCATGAAAGACATTTCCATTTACTTTCAAAGCATTCCCTTAAATGATTCTTATGAAGAAGAAATGCTCGGCAGTTCGATTCACTCTTATATTGGAGATGAATTCCCAGTAATCGATAAGAAAGGGACAGCAATCATTTATGTTCCAGAATATAGAAATCATTCAGAAAATTTAAAAAATGATTTCACAAATGACTTTAGGGGTCAATTATACAAATTATTTCAAGGGGTAAACTGGACACACACAATTTACGATTTAGGAACAATTGTTCCCGGTAGAGAAATAAAGGATACTGCATATGCTATTCAAACAGTTTGTCAAGAACTAATCAAGAAAGAAATTATTCCAATTATTGTTGGGGGTACTCAAGATTTAACAAATGCTATTTATAAAGCTTACGAGCAATTAGAGCAAATGGTAAATCTGACCACAATAGACAATCGATTTGATTTAGGCGATATTGAAAAAGAAATTAACCACGAAGGTTGGTTGAGCCATGTGTTATTACATAAACCATGTTTCTTGTTTAACTACACTAATATTGGTGCTCAAAATCATTACATCTCCAATAAAACGCTTGACTTATTTAACGAACTCTATTTTGATGTCTGTCGTTTAGGTGAAATTAATCAGTCTATACAGTTGGCAGAACCTTTTATGCGTAACACAGATATTTTGAGTTTCGATTTAACCAGTATAAGAGCGAGTGATCTTCAAAATAATAATTATAGCGCTCCAAACGGAATATTTGCCAATGAAGCATGCCAGTTGACAAGATATGCAGGAATCAGCGATAAGCTTTCGAGCTTTGGTATATTTAATTACTACAGTAATAACCATAAAGTAACTGACGAACTTGTTGCACAGCTTATCTGGTATTTTAATGAGGGATATGCACATAGAAAAGGGGACTTTCCAATAGGAAGTAAAAAATCATATACTAAGTTCAGGGTATATCTTGAAGATCTCAATGAAGAGATTGTATTCTACAAGAGTAATAAGTCTGGTCGTTGGTGGATTGAAGTTCCCTACCCAGGCTCTAAAAGATCTAAATTCATGCGTCACCAAATGATTCCATGCAGTTATGAAACTTATCAAGAATCAATGAAAGGAGAAGTTCCAGACTTGTGGTGGAAAACCTATCAGAAATTAGTTTAACTTTTCTCGATTAAAAATAAATACATGAAATATCACAAAAAACATCATTTCCCATTTTATTTATTTCCTAATTACATTTTTTTAACTACTTTAGTCGACTGATGCAGCTATGTATTGCGACATTATATGCATAAACCATTGAAAAAAAGCTATATATGAAAAGACTTTTATTTATTTCAATTTTAATATCCTCCGGTGTATTTTACACATACGGCCAGCAGGATAAGATCTTGACACATTTTATTTTTGACAAAATGAGTATCAATCCTGGGGCAACCGGTGTTGGTATGTCACACGAAGTTTGTGGAACTATGATCTACCGTAATCAGTGGGATAAGTTTAACGGAGCTCCAAACTCTGTGTTAGCGAATGCTGAGGCAAATTTATCGCGCTATTTTCCAAGTGCCGCTGGTATATCATTTTATCATGATGCGATCGGATTCTCGAGACAAAACAATGTAACCTTGAACTACTCTTACCACCTATCTTTAGCGAATGGAACTTTAGGTATAGGAGCAGCTGTAGGATTAAATAGCTTTGGAATGAGTCCAACATGGGTGACACCAGATGGAAATCCATTTGATGAGTCTTTACCACAGGCAAAATCAGCAGCAACATTTGATGCTAACTTCGGGCTGTATTACATGTCATTTACTGGTTGGTATGCAGGAGTATCTTCTACGCACTTACCAGCATTAGAAATTTCGGACTTAAACTTCAATACTTCGCGTCATTACTACGCAATGGGAGGTTACCGAATGGACAATGCATTCACGATGAAAGAACTTAGTGTGGAAGCAAATGGTTTGGTAAGAACAGATCTTAAGTTTCTAAGTGCTGACATTAATTTACGTGCTATTTGGGACGACACCTTTTATGCTGGAGTAACTTATAGAACTACAGATGCTATTGGAATAATGGCTGGTTTAAATTGGAATTCATTTACTTTTGGATATTCTTATGATATCACTGTAAATAGAGTTTCTAGTATCTCAGCTGGATCACATGAGTTAATGGTGAAATACTGTTATCCATTGCCTCCAATTCCAATTACGAAGGCTAGAAATCCAAGATATTTATAATACTTAAAAATAATCTGTAACCATTTTGGTAGCTTTTCCGTTATACAGACATAAGTTAAAACGACCTTTAAATTGTTAGTGATAAACAGGAAAGTAAAAACAAGGTAGAATGAAGAAATTATTAATTATAGGTTTAATCAGTTTAATGCTTGCATCTTGTAGTACAAGATCAGGATATTTAACTGGAGTACAAGGTAGAAGTGTCTACTATCCTGAGGTACCATTAGGTATGGTTTATATTCCTCAGGGATCTTACATCATGGGTCAAAATGATGAGGATGTACCTTTCATGCATCAGACCATTTCAAAGACAGTTACAATATCTGCCTTTTATATGGATCAAACTGAGATCACGAATAATGAATACCGTCAATTTGTGTGGTGGGTTAGAGACTCCATAGCACGTAAAATGATCTATGAAAATATCGAAGAGGATAAAGAAGCTGATCGTTTTATAAATTATCAAGACGAGTATTATGATGATGGTATCATGGAATGGGTTGAGTACGAGTCAAGCGACCGTTTTCAAAACATTGACAGATTCTCATTAAATTGGGATCGTGAATTCTCATACTATGATCCTATGTTGGTTCCACTATTGTCAGAAATGTACTACCCTTCTGCACAACGTTTTTACAAAAGAAAGGAAATTGATGTTAGAAAACTCAACTTCAAATACTATTGGATTGATTTAGTTGAAGCTGCCCGCAAAGGTAAGGTTCATATTAAACCTGATGGATACAATAACCAAGGGATTAAAACAGATATGGATCACCGTACTTTAAGATCTGCAGATCATCCATTTACTGAAGAAAAAAGAGGTTTAGACAAGGATATGGGTGTTATTAACAAATTAGGTCAAAATAATGCAATTCGTGGTCATGAAAATAGACAACGTTTTGTTATTGATGAAACCATTAATGTTTACCCTGATACTTTAGTTTGGATTAGAGACTTCACCTATGCATTTAATGATCCGATGACTAAAATGTATTTCTGGCATCCATCTTATGACAATTACCCAGTAGTTGGAGTAACATGGCCACAAGCAAAAGCATTTAATATTTGGAGAACACAATTGTTAAATGGATGGTTAGAATCAATGGGTGAGATATACGTTCATGATTTCCGTTTACCTAGTGAAGCTGAATGGGAAAGAGCATCTAGAGGTGATTTAGATTTATCTGCATATCCTTGGGGTGGACCTTACATTCGTAACTCTGCTGGTTGTTTCTTAGGAAACTTTAAACCAATGAGAGGTCGTTATGCTGAAGATGGTGGGAATCAAACTGTGAAAGCATTCTCATACAATCCTAACGGATTTGGACTTTATTGTATGGCTGGTAACGTTGCTGAATGGTGTGAAACAGCTTACGATGAATCTATGTATGAATTATCTCATGATCAAAATCCTGAATACCGTTACAATGCTTTAGACTGGGATCCACCAGCAATGAAGCGTAAAGTAATACGTGGAGGATCATGGAAAGATATAGGTTACTATTTACAAAATGGAACTAGAACTTATGAATACAGAGATACTGCTAAATCATATATAGGATTTAGATCAGTAGCAACTCACCTAGGTAGAGGTGGTAAAGATTTCTCTAAAGAAGGAGGTGAAGAACTAGACCAAGATCTTCAATTGAGATAATCGTTAAATCAAGTAAATAAAACAAATAAATAAATCGTTAAACCTTAAAAATTAAAACTATGAAACCAGGAAGTAAAGGATGGAAAAATTTTATGGCAAAGCTGTATGGAATTGGAGCAGCAGTAGTAATACTTGGTGCCTTATTCAAAATTATGCACTGGCCAGGTGCCGGACCAATGTTAGTTGTAGGTCTAGGAGCTGAAGCCATTATTTTTATATTCTCAGCATTTGAGCCAATTCATGAAGATCCAAATTGGGAGCTTGTGTATCCTGAATTAGCTTTAGGAAATGATGAAAACTTTGATCCTTCTGAATTACAAGTTGGAAGAGGAAGAGGAGGAAATCAAGGATCTGGAATTACAGGAGAACTTGACGCGATGTTAGAGGATGCTAAAATTGATAGCGCACTATTAGAGCGATTAGGTGAAGGTATGAAAGCATTAGGAGACAATGCAGCACAACTGAAGGGCGTTACTTCAGCTGCGGCAGCAACAGATTCTTATGTTGATAGTTTACAATCTGCTTCAAATACAGTATCGAAGTTGTCTGAGTCTTACGAAAGAGCTTCTGTAGCAATTTCAGGAATGACTTCATCTACTGAAGAAGGTCAATCATTCGGTGAGCAAATGCAAAAAGTATCTAAGAATCTTTCTGCTTTAAACAATGTATATGAATTACAATTGAAAGGTTCTTCATCTCACTTAGAAGCAACAGAAAAGTTCCAAGGACAAGTAACTGAAATGATGTCAAATCTTTCTGATTCTGTTCAGGACACTAAACTATACAAAGAAAATATGTCAATGTTAGCTAAGAACTTAACGGACTTAAATAATGTTTACGGTAACATGTTAAAAGCAATGACTATTAGTAAATAATAGTGATTTATAACATGGAATTATAAATTAGAAACATTAATTAATAAATTAATTCTTAAAATTTAATTACAAATGGCAGGAGGAAAAGAAACCCCAAGACAGAAGATGATCGGGATGATGTATCTCGTATTGACTGCTCTTCTGGCACTAAACGTGTCAAAAGAGATAATTGCAGCATTTGTTACCATAAATGACAAATTAGAATCCAGTGGTGAAATTATTGATAACGCTACAGGTAATGTTTATGGTACTTTTGAAAGTAAACGTGCAGCTATCTTAACGGATCCCAAAGCGGATACAAAAGTTATTGATTTATGGCAAGGAAAGTCTGACACATTAAATGCTCATACTAAAGAAATCATTCATTACATCTTAAACGAATCTAATGACATGATTAAAAGGGTTGAAGGTGTTGACTGGGTATTAAAACGTCAAGGTGAAGACAGTTTAATAGTTGAACTGAAATCTTTAATGGGTATTCAGGCAATGGATAACTATGATGTTCCAACAGAATTATTCATTGGAGGAAATCCAATGAAACCAAAGGAAAGAGGATTAGCTATTTTAACCAACATTAACCGTTACAGGAATTCTGTAGCAGAATTGATGGGTAACTACACAAGTGGTAAAAATAAATATACTTTTACTGCTCCTGATGATATTTCTGGTTTAAAAGATGCATTAGCAACAGCTAATCCAGATGACACATCTAGAATATCAAATTATTACAAATCAATGACTCTACCAGCAATGATAGAAGTTAAAGATGCAGGAAAAACTAAATTGGTACCATGGCCTTCAGCAATGTTTGACCACGCTCCTATTGTTGCAGCTGCAGCAATGTTTACTGCTCTTAAATTAGATGTATTGAATAGTGAAAGTTCTGCTGCAGAGTTTTTACTTTCTAAAGTTGATGCACCTACATTTAACTTTAATAAAATTGAGCCTTTGGCTTTTGCAAGAACAGGTTATGTTAACGCTGGTGATTCATTGGACTTAAATGTTATGATTGCTGCGTATGATACAACAGACGTTGCTCCATTAAGATATGGAATCAATGATTCTATACCTGAAAATTGGAAAGCTACAACTGGTAGAATTCCTTTGGATGTTAGTTCACCTGGAAATTACCACGTAACTGGAACAATTGGTGTTAAAGAAAAAGGTGAAACAATACCTAAGTCATGGGAATTTAGATATACAGTTGGGAAACCATCTGGAACTGTTTCTCTTCCACAAATGAACGTTCTATACAGAGGTTATGCTAATCAAGTTGAAGGAGCTGCATCTGGATTTCCTCAGTACTCACTTTCTGGAGCAAATAATGTTTCTTTGAGCAAAACAAGCACAGGTTATATAGCAACTCCTGGAAACGGAAGAGAAGCTACTATAAACATTGCGGGTGTTGCGGAAGATGGTTCTAGTAGTAATTTAGGAAGTTTCAAATTCCGTGTTATGAACTTGCCTAAGCCTTCTATTAATTTAGGACGTTTAGAAGACGGAGAAGCAGCTACATCAGCTCAAATTAGAGCATCTAGACAATTGTTTGCAGGTTATCCAGCAGAAATTCCATTAGAAGCTAAGTTCAGTGTTGTATCATGGGAAGTTCAGGCAACTGGAGCACCTAGACCAGCGCAAGGTACAGGATCTAATCTTTCTGGTGAAGCACTTAGGATTATGGCAAATGCTCAACCTGGAAATATGATTACAGTTGTAGTTAGTTACAGAGAACCAGGCGGTAAAGTATTGCGTCAGAATGCAGTATTTACTGTTAAATAATAGATAAATAAAAAAGTCATGAAGAATTTATTGCTTTCGACATTATTGATTTTTAGTTTGAGCACTTTTGCTCAAATTAATGGTGGACCTATTAATAGCCGTACAGAAACGGGTGTTATTGATGGGGTTTACCTTAAATCTAATATTCCAACCAAACGTCTTATCCCCTATCCATACATTCGTGAAGCGGATGCGATTTGGAGTAAACGTGTATGGAGAGCAATTGATCTTCGTGAGAAAATCAATCGTCCACTCTATTATCCTTTAGATGAAATCACACCTCCAGATCCTTTAACGGGAGAGGTACAATGGATTCGTAATGACAACAGATGGAGTTTGTGGACAATAATTCGTCAACACATATTATCAGGTGATTTAACTGTATATTCTGACTATAATCCAATTAGAACTTCTGTTCATGATGGTGATAAATTCAAATATCCAGTTTTACCAGAACAAGGTAAAAACTTTGCAACTGATCCTGATTATAAAGAGGAGGTAACTGCTTATCTTGCTACATTAGGTGAAATTCCACTTGATCCTCTATTAAATCAATATCGAGAAGATTCAATTGGAGTTAACGGTCAACCTGTTTATCCTCCAAGAGATACGCTTTGGTACACTTCTAAAGATATAATTCAATACAGACTGAAAGAAGATTGGATCTTCGATAAACAAAGATCTGTTTTGGATGTACGTATTTTAGGTATTGCACCGGTTGTTCATAATATAGATATTAATAACGGTAATAGCATTTCAGGGACAAAAACCTTATTCTGGTTATACTTCCCAACTGATTGCCGTTATGTTTTTAATAACTATTTTGTTTATAACGAAAATAATGGATCAAGATGGATGAGTTTTGATGACTACTTCATGAAACGTAGATTTAGTTCTTTCATTTATAAAGAAGAAAACGTTTACGACAGAAGTGTTGAAAAGTACAGAGTTGGTGTTGACGCATTGATGGAATCTCAAAGAATTACTGAAGAGATTAGAAACATCGAACATGATGTTTGGAGTTACTAGTTTTAAGTAAAATCATATTAAAAGCCTCGACATAAATGTCGAGGCTTTTTTATTGGGTATAAATCATATTTTTATTGTTCCTAATGATAGACTAAATCACTACTTTTGTATGAAAATTTTTAAGCATGGAAGAAAATATCACTGTTTTTATTATTGATCGTGAAGGTGAGAAACATGAATTGTTAGCACCAACAGATATGAACATGAATATTATGGAACTTTGTAAATCATACGAACTTCCAGTAGAAGGTACATGTGGTGGTATGGCAATGTGCGCTTCTTGTCAATGTTATTTAGAATCTGACACCGATTTACGCGAGCAAAGTGATGCTGAGTTGGATATGCTTGATCAAGCGTTCTTCGTTGAGGATAACAGCCGATTAGGTTGTCAAATTGATATTACTGAAGACATTGACAATATTGTATTGAGACTGGCTCCTGAATCTATTTAATCCTTACAATTACCATAACTAGTCTTTCCAAGAAAACTCCAAGTATTCGTTGTGAGGAAGGACCGGTCGGAGTTATGCTCACCATGACATGCTCTCCGCAAGTACTCGGGAATCAAATATCCATTTCTTAGTTATGAATCTAATAGATTGAAATTTGTAATTTTCACATTCTTATACCGTAAGGTTTAGCATCTCAAAACTATATTGTTAACTAGAATTAATTGGCTCTATTTGAAATACTGTGGGTAATCAATTTAATCCTTCGAAAAATTAATAGTTCTACTACGAATTTAACTGTAACCTACACGAGTTGTATTTTAAAGTATTTATCAAAATTATCATTTCATTTTCACAGACAAGTATATGGTAATCTGTATTCCAGCTGGTTAATCCGGGGGGACGGCATATTAATAGCCAAGGACGTAAGTCCTTGGTATAAAACAAATAGATATAATACGAAACCCCACAAGAACGACCGAATTGCATGCAATTAGGTCGTTTTTGTGGGGTTTTGTTTCGGATTGTATCATTTGATGAAAGGGCTTTAGCCCATCCCTATAAATATGTCGACCCCCTGGGACTTTGAATAGCAAATACCTAAATAACAAGAACTTATCAAATTAACTCAATTGTATTTTAAAAAAACATTTCCATTTAAATTAAAGTAGAACCAAATTAACAATCTTTTGGCTTCAATTAAAACCATAGATTTTAACTCTACCATACAAAATCATATAGAACCAATTAATTTAAGGGTTTAGAATTGAATCAAGCAATATATAAATGGTAGATAGTAAATTCAATTTAGGGAAAGCACAGTATTTTAAACTTTTCAACAATAAAAATCAACCTAAAAAACAAATATAACAGAACTCTTCAGTTCTAATAAGAGTACAATTTACTTGATGAAATGGCAAAACTGGGATACATTATCAGCATAGATAATAATAGTAGTAAAAGTATCCTGTTTTACATGTATTTCTATTAATGACAACTTATAAATGCGAATCAAGGGTTAAAACATATATGAGATAAATGCGGCGGTCAGTTTTCCAAATACATGAACTAGCAATCCCTTTGTAGATCTTACCTTACTAGCCTTTTGTATGTCAGTCTTCTCAA
>Ga0307486_1000522_pt1 | contig 35088 bp, 30 predicted proteins | sample CBIW02metaG_FD_203663 | JGI IMG/M metagenome (GOLD analysis project Ga0307486, IMG submission 203663) | Sea-ice brine microbial communities from Beaufort Sea near Barrow, Alaska, United States - CBIW 0.2 | ecosystem: Environmental > Aquatic > Marine > Coastal | place: USA: Alaska | collected... | reverse complement strand
TGCACTGGGATTTTCGGCTCGAACACGACGGAGTGCTCGTGTCGTGGGCTCTCCCTCGCGGCGTGCCGGTCTCGCCCGCACAGAATCGGCTTGCGGTTCACGTGGAGGATCATCCGCTGGAGTACGGGAGCTTCGAGGGAAATATTCCGGTAGGAGAATACGGTGCAGGAAACGTGTCGATCTGGGACCGTGGCGAATACGACCTGGAAAAGTGGCGCGACGACGAGGTGATCGTGACCCTGCACGGCGAACCCGACGCCGGTCTGGGCGGCACCGCCCGGTTTGCCCTGATCCGCACGAACGACGGGCGCGGATCGAAGCGCGGAAACAATTGGCTGATCCACCGGATGAAGGCGGGCACCGGGCCAGCCGGCGGCTCACGCACCAACGCCAGCCCAACCGCCGCCCGCGTCGGTCACGTCCCACCGAAGAACACGTACTCCCCCATGCTCGCCACCGTCGGTTCTGAAGCCGACCTCGACGACGACAGCTGGAGCTGGGAAATGAAGTGGGATGGCATGCGGGCCCTTGCCTACGTGTCACTGACCGAACAGGGCGTTCGTCTGATCACCCGCAACGGGAACGATGTGACCTCCTCCTATCCCGATCTGATGGCCGACCTGCTCTCCGCTACAGCGCGGGACCCTGAGACTGATTCCGCGGTGCTCGACGGCGAGATCGTTGCTGTCGACACACGCGGCCGCCCCGATTTCGGCCTGCTCCAGAAACGGATGAAGCTCACCGATGCCCGCGAGATCGCGTCGGCGGCGACGCATGCACCGGTGCAGTTCATGCTGTTCGACGTGCTCGAGCTGAACGGCCACTCACTCACCGGGCTGCCCTACAGCGAGCGCCGTGATCGACTCGATGCCGCCGTTGCCGCGACGGGCAGGGTGCAGGTGCCGCCGCGCTTCGATGGCGCTTTCTCCGAAGCATTTCAGACCAGCCGGTCGCTCGGGTTGGAGGGGATCATGGCGAAACGGCTCGATAGCCACTACGCGGCCGGGCGCCGGTCCCGCGACTGGGTCAAGATCAAGCACTTCCGCACCCAGGAAGTCATCGTGGGAGGCTGGCGCCCCGGCCGGGGCAACCGGTCTGGCACAATCGGATCGCTCCTGCTTGGAGTGCCGACCGATATCGGGTTGCACTACGTCGGCCGGGTCGGCACCGGGTTTGGGGAACGCGACCTGACCGACATTCGTTCGAGGCTGACCAGGCTCGTGCGCAAGACCACACCATTCAGCGACGTTCCACAACAGGATGCCCAGAGCGCGATCTGGGTACGCCCCTCCCTCGTCGCCGAGGTGGAGTTCGCCGAGTGGACCGCCACCGGTCGCTTGCGCCAGCCATCGTGGCGCGGCTGGCGCCCCGACAAAGCACCGGACGACATCACCATCGAATGATGCAGGCTGATCGAGCATTACCCCATGATGAGTAACCGACACCCGGAGCGCGCTGCGACACCGCGCGCACAACACGTCACGCACCGGTGGCCAGTGATCAGCGGAATCGGGGCGCTCGTACTCACCATCGGTCTCGGCTACATGGTGCTGCTGCGTGGGACCGCTGAATCTGCCGATGCCGGATCGCTCGCCATCGACCGAGCCTGGCTGGCCTGGATTGACCGGTTTCGCGGACCGACCCTGGACCTGGCCGCGCTGGTTCTGAACTACCTCGGAGTAGGGCTGACCGCATCGCTGCTAATCCCGGCGCTGATCGTCGGTTCTCTGCTTGCGGCCAGACGCTACTGGGCCGCCGGCTATTACCTCGGTGCAACGATGCTCACCGGCGGTGCCGTGCAGGTGCTCAAGCACGTGTTCGGGCGCACGCGCCCCGCGGACATTCTGGTGACTGTCGACTTCGGGTCGTTTCCGTCGGGGCATGTCGCCAACGCGGCCGTCATGGCCACGATTTTCGCACTCCTTTGTCCAAAATTCTGGGTTTGGGCGCTCGGAGCCGGCTACACCCTGGCCATGATGCTCAGCCGCACGTATCTGGGAGCGCACTGGTTGACCGACACGATCGGTGCCGTGCTGCTCGGCATGGGCATTGCCGTTGTAGTCTGGGCGCCGCTGGCAGCAAAACTCGATGGCGAAAACCGACTGCGACGCAATCGACGTTCGAAACGGCACTGAACTCTGGTCTTCTTCCGCACTACCGAAAGGATGCGCAGATGGGTCGCTACGAGAAATTCTTCGTCGAATCCCGGCCGCTCCCCGCTGCTGACCGTCGACGATTAAGCAGGGTCGCGATTGCCCTGGTCAGTGTCGGGACGGTGCTCTTCGTCTGCGTGCTCGTTGACGTACTGCAACCTGACCGGTCGTCGGTCTACGATTCTCCCCTGCGCCTGTGGCTGGTTTCCGGCCGGTCGGAGAGTCTGACCGCCATCATGATCGGACTGGCTATCGTGTTCGGACCGGTGGCCTTGCCGATCATCGTTCTGGTCCTCACCGTGGCCTGGTCAATCCTGGGACGGCACGTCTGGCGTCCACTTGTGCTCGCCACAGCTATGCTGACCGGCGTGATTCTGGCTCAGATCATCGCACCGGTCATCGGCCGCAGCCGCCCGCCGATCGACCTCATGCTGTTCGGCACCGATCATTCCTTTTCGTTTCCGTCGGGGCATGTTCTGGGCGCGGCAGATTTTGTTCTGGTGTTCACCTATCTCATCGTGTCGCGGCATCCCAGCCGACGAGCGGTCATCGTCGGCGTCAGCATCGCCCTACTCTGCATTGGACTCGCCGCGATCAGCCGGCTCTACCTCGGCTATCACTGGGCAACGGATGCCCTCGCCTCGATAGCGATCGCGCTCGTGGTGTTGGGCAGCGTTATCGCCTGGGATACCCGTCACGCCTCCCGAACGCTACAACCGGGCGCGCCGGGCCCGAACGAAACAGTAGACGCCGTAGGCGACTAGGCCGATGCCGATCAGGATCAGGGCAATCGTTCCGTAGGGCAGCCCGGCGAGCGCCTTGAGCGCCCCGTCCAGGCCGGTGGACTTACTGGCGTCTCTGGTGAGCGCGGCGACACCGGTGAGGATCGCCACCACTGCCAGCGCGACACCTTTTGCTATGTAGCCGATGACGCCGAGCAGGATAATCGTGCTCCCGGCCGTACCGCTCGGCACAGCGAGGTCCGACCGGAACTTCTGCGTTGCCCCCTTGTAGATGAAATAGCCGGCAACGCCGAGCACGACCACTCCGATCAGAAACAGCGCGACGACTCCCCCTGGAGAGGCCAGCAGCGATGAGCTTGCGCTCTGGGTGCTACCGGCGGAATTAGCCGAGCCGCCCCTGGCAAAGATGAACGCGGTAGCGCCCAGAGCAAAGTAAACGATGGCTTTGGCGAAATTGGAGAGTCGACGTGACCAGATGCGTTTGGGGTCGCCCCGCAGGACGAATGCCGAAACGACCAACCAGATCCCGAGGGCCCACAAGCCGACCACGACCGTCCACAGCAGAAACACCCCACCCTGGCTCGAGGCCAGCTGGGCGAGCGCCCCGCTCTGATCGGCAGATCCGCTGCCCGCACCAATCGCCACGGTGATGGCAATTGCCCCGATGAGGATGTGCAGCAGCCCGTTGACCGCAAACCCCAACCGTGCCAGCAGTTGCAGAACCGCACTATTGCTCGCTTCGCGGGCCAGCTGTGTCGCCGATGCATTCATCACGGGCTCAGCATAGGTCCACCGGCGGCATCACGCGCAATAACCCTCCTCAAACCGCCGTCCCGCTGATGTTGACCATCCACGTCGTGCCAAACTTGTCGGTCACCATACCGAAGCTGTCGCCCCAGGGCGCTTTGTCGAGCGGCATCATGACGGCGCCGCCGTCGATGAGCTTCTCCCAGTACCCGGTCAGTTCGGCCTCATCGTCGCCACTGAGCGACACGGAGATGCTACTCGCGGCGGGCAGTTCCATGCTGTTGGGAGTGTCGGCCGCCATGAGCGAGAATCCGCTCGGGGTGGTCAGCGCCGAGTGCATGATCTTGTCTTGCTCGGCCGGGTCTTCGCTGGCTTGAAACTCGGCGAACGTGCTGTGAGTGACCTCACCGCCGAAGACCGACTGGTAGAAATCCATTGCCGCTCGGGCATTGTCGCGAAAACTCAGATACGGGTTGAGACTACTGGCCATGATGTGTTCTCCTTCTGTGTCGAGTCTGATGCTGTGATTATTCCCCCGATCCGTCATCCGCACGAGGCATTGGTCCGGTGCACGGCGACTCCACGGTCGACTGCCCCGCCGGGCTGGCCGAGTACAGTGTGGGCATGAAGCTGATCGCCATCGACCCGCCCACCCGCAGCTTTTCGCGTTGGCTGACCAACGACGAAATCGGTCGGGTGCTCGCTCACAAGCGCGGCTGGCGTCAGGCACCCGACGGGAGCGTTGTGGCCGGCAAGCTTCGCAAAACACGCATTGCCGCATCGCTCGAGCAACTCGGTGCCGTCGCCGTCGCGCGCGGCTGGGCCAGCCGCCCGCGAGTGGAGCCGAGCGACAGCAGCGGCCCCACCCACATGATGTGGGGCATCATCGACGCGCGAACCGACGTTGAGATCATTGCTGAACTTGGCGGGGAACTTCAGAACTAGTCGGAATGGCGAGCACGGCTGGGCTGCACCCGCGGCGGCTCCCCCGGCATCTTGGGAAAGTCCGGTGGAAACGGCAACTCGCCGAGCCCGCTTTCGAGATCGCGCTCCCACCATGAATACAGGGTGTCGATCGAACCGGGCTGCTCGTGCATGCTCTCCCAGGGGTCACCGATGTCACGCAACCGTTCGGGCACGGTGAGAATTGTGAAGGCGCGAGGGTTGGCACCGGCCAGCTCGCTCCACTCCAGCGGGCACGACACCGGTGCGTGCGCGAGCGGCCGCGGACTGTAGGCGCCGGCCATGGTGCGGTCGCGGTTGGCTTGGTTGTAGTCAATGAAGATGCGCTCCCCGCGCTCCTCCTTCCACCAATTGGTGGTCACCCGGGTGGGCATCCGTCGTTCCAGCTCGCGCGCCGCGGCGATGACCGCGTGCCGCACGTCGAGGAATTCGCGGGTCGGGGCTAGCGGCGCGAACACGTGCAAGCCGCGATTTCCGGATGTCTTCACGAATGCCGTCAGATCGGCCTCGGCCAGCAGATTCTTCAGTTCCACAGCGACGGGCACAGTGTCGGCGAAGTCGGTGCCGGGCTGCGGATCCAGGTCGATGCGCAATTCATCGGGATTGTCCGGTAGTTCGGCCCGAGACGGCCACGGGTGGAACACGATCGTGTTCATCTGGACCGCCCACACCGCGGCGGCCGGTTCGTCAATCACCAGCTGCGGATGCGTGCGCCCGCTCGGATAGACCACCGGCACGGCCCGCACATAGTCGGGCGCCCCCTTCGGCGGGTTCTTCGAGAAGAATTGCTCCCCGTCGATTCCGCCACTGAAACGCTGCAGCGATACGGGACGGTCACCGTTGGCGCGAACGAACGCCGGGCCCACGTCGATGATGTACCGGGCGAGGTCGAGTTTGGTGATTCCAGGTTCCGGCCAGAGCACCCGGCTCGGACTGGACAGACGTACCTCGCGCGCGCCGTGTGGGCCATCGACGGGGAGATAAACCGCATCAGAACTCATGCGCACACTGTAGTCAGATTCAGGCCGGGTGCGACTGACCGGAATTCTCGACGTCGCCGCGAACGTCGCCGCGAACGTCGGCCAGTACTTCCTTGCAGGTTAGCGCCCTAGCATCGGGTCATGATTGAGCGACTCAACCGCGACCCCGTCGGCCCTGGCCAGGAATCTGTCTGGGACTATCCCCGCCCGCCCCGCGTCGAACACACGATGGAGCACATCACCATCGAACTCGACGGCGCAACCATCGCCGACACGACCGACGTCGTTCGCGTGCTCGAGACCAGCCATCCGCCGGTGTACTACTTGCCACAGAGCGCCTTCACCCCGGGTATTCTGCAACCGGCACCGGGCCACAGCTACTGCGAATACAAGGGCGTCGCCGGCTATCTTTCGGTCGGCTCCAGCGCCAGGGCAGCCTGGTTCTACCCCACCCCGACGGCTGGGTACGAGACGCTGGCCAGCCGCGTGGCTGTCTATCCGGGGGCAATGCACCGCTGCACCATTGACGGCGAAACTGTGCGCGCACAGGATGGCGACTATTACGGCGGCTGGATCACCGCGAAAATTGTCGGCCCGTTCAAGGGCAGCGCGGGAACCATGAACTGGTAGCGGGACTGGTAGCGGTTTGGCACCATTTTGTCGCACAAGTTTTCTCGCGTTCGACTACCCTCAAACCAGCCAAGCACCCCCACCCGACAACTGAAGGAGCCACTGTGACGCACAACGACGCGGATGAAGAGATTCTGAAGCAATGGACCCGCCGCCTCAGCCAGGCCCTCCAAATTTTGGACCTTGAGGTGGACAATCGCCTCATACTCACCGTCGCCGATGAGGCCGCCCGCGTGGTCAGTCCGATGGCCGCACCGATCACGACGTTCGTCGCCGGCTATGCCGCCGGCCTGGCCGCAGCCAATCCGGCAATGGCTTCGCAGACGGCCATCACCCGGGCAACTGATGTCGTGATCGCGGTCTGCCGGCAGCCCGCGACAGAGAATCCCGACACTGTCGGCTGGGTCAATACGGCCCAGTAGCAAGACAGCGCAGTAGCAGTACGGCGCAGTAGCCCAGAGTCAGTCCACCGCCGCACGCTCCAGCCGGATGATGACGGCCTTGGACACGGGCGTATTGCTGCCGTCGGCGACGCTGTCCAGCGGCACGAGCACGTTCGCCTCTGGATAGTAGGCGGCAGCGCAGCCGCGCGGCGTCGGGTAGGCAACCAGCCGGTAGCCGCGCAATACCCGATCGACGTTGTCGCTGAATTCGCTGTGCACGTCGACCAGGTCTCCGTCGGCAAACCCGAGGGCGATCAGGTCCTTCTTGTTGATGAAGACAACGTGACGACCCTTCTTGATTCCGCGATAGCGATCGTCGAGTCCGTAGATCGTGGTGTTGAATTGGTCGTGGCTGCGCAGCGTCTGCAATACCAACCGTCCGGGCGGCACCTCGAGGTGTTCGAGGGTGTTCGTGGTCAGCATGGCCTTGCCGGTCGGCGTGTTGAAGGTGCGCGAATCGCGCGGACCGTTCGGCAGTACGAACCCGCCTTCCTGTCGAATCCGCGCGTTGTAGTTTTCGCACCCGCCGACGACGTGGCCGATGTGGTCGCGGATATTGTCGTAGTCGGCCTCAAAACCGGCCCAATCCACCGCGACCTTATCGGCGAGCACAGCGCTGGCGAGTCGCGAAATGATTGCGACCTCCGACAACAGGTTCGGCGAGACCGGCTTGAGCTTGCCCCACGACGGATGCACAGCACAGACGGAATCCTCCACCGAGACGAATTGCGCCCCGCTGGCTTGCTCGTCGATTTCGGTGCGGCCCTTCGTCGGCAGGATCAGCGCCTCCTCGCCCGTCACGGCGTGCGAACGGTTCAGTTTCGTGGAGATCTGCACGCTCATTTCGGTGCGCGCCATGGCCGCCTCGGCAATTCCAGTGTCTGACATGGCAGCGACGAAGTTGCCGCCGAGCCCCATCCACACCTTCATCGTGCCGTCGCGCATGGCGCGCACCCCGTCGACCGAATCAACGCCGTGCTCCCGCGGCGGGTCGAAGCCGAACTCCCGCTCGAGGGCGTCGAGGAAGGCCGGAGGCATCTGTTCCCAGATTCCCATCGTGCGGTCCCCCTGCACGTTGCTGTGGCCGCGAATCGGTGAAGCTCCGGCGCCCGGTCTGCCGATGTTGCCGCGCAGCAGCAGCAGGTTGATGATCTCCTTGATGGTCTCAACCCCCTTTTTCTGCTGCGTCAGCCCCATGGCCCAGGTGACGATCACCCGATCGGCCTCGAGATACCGCTGCGCCAGTTCGTCGATCTGTGCCGCCCGCAGACCCGTCGCGGCCAGCACCATCCGCTCGTCGAGGTGGGAGAGATGCTCGCGCAGCTCGGACAAGCCTTGACAGTGTTCGTCGAGGAACGCCTGATCGAGCACAGTGCCGGGGGCGGCGTCTTCAGCATCAAGCACCCGCTTGGAAACCGCTTGCAGCAGGGCCATATCGCCGCCGATGCGAATTTGCAGAAATTGGTCGGCCATGTCCGTTCCGTGGCCGATGATGCCGCTCACTCGCTGCGGATTCTTGTAGCGGCGCAGGCCGGCCTCTGGCAGCGGATTGACGGCGACAATCCGAGCGCCGGCATCCTTGGCTTCTTCGAGCGCGGTGAGCATGCGCGGATGGTTCGTACCGGGGTTTTGGCCCATGATGATAATCAGGTCGGCCTGCGCGAAGTCGTCGTAGTTGATCGTGCTCTTGCCGATGCCCACGGTCTGGCCCATGGCCCACCCGGTGGATTCGTGACACATATTGGAACAGTCCGGCAGGTTGTTGGTGCCATAGGCGCGCGCGAACAGCTGGTAGGCGAAGGCGGCCTCGTTGGAGGCGCGGCCGCTTGTGTAGAAGGCGGCCTGGTCGGGCGAGTCAAGGCCGTTGAGCTTCGCGGCGATGATCCGGAAGGCCTCTGGCCAGCTGATCGGACGGTAGTGATCGTCTCCGGTCGGTTTATAGACGGGTTCGACCAGCCGCCCCTGCATGCCGAGCCAGTACTCGCTCTTGTCGCGCAGGTCGCTCAGCGAGTGCTCAGACCAAAAGCTCGTCGGTATCGTGATCGGGGTGGCCTCCCAGGTCACTGCCTTGGCACCGTTCTCACAGAATTCAAAGGCCTTGCGGTGCCCCGGGTCTGGCCAGGCGCAGCTCATGCAATCGAAGCCGTCCTTCTGGTTCATCGAGAGCAGTGCCCGCATTCCCCGCACGGCGCCCATCTGGGTGATTGCCGGCTCCATGGCATGCAGCACTCCGGGCACTCCGGCTGCCCACGCCTTGGAGTTCGTGACCTCGATGTCGTCGTCGGTGACGTCGTTGATCGGGGGTTCACTGCTCATGCTGCACCACTCTCCTGGGATTCATGATCGCCGGGATTGTTTTTCTCCGGCGGCGGGCTCTGTGCTGGCACGATACACCGACCGGGCTGGAGTATCCGCAGATCCGCGCGTTTGATTCTTATACCCCCATGGGTATAGAGTGGATGCACTTCCCCCAACGAAAGGCACCAACCATGTGCAGAGCTGTCACCTGCAAGACCTGTCAGAAGACCACCTGGGCCGGCTGCGGCCAGCACGTTGACCAGGTCTTGAAGGGCGTTCCGCGCAACCAGCGCTGCGAGGGCCACGTGAGGGAGAAGTCCACCGGCGGATTCTTCGCGCGCCTGCTCGGTCGGTAGCGTTCGCGGACCATCAGGTCCGTCGGCATCCATACGTTTACAGTAGACAGAATGACTCTCCCTGAACGTCGCACCGTGGCTCGCCCGCGCCGATCGCTACCCAGGCTGCTCGGCCGGCTAGCCCTCGGCGCCTTCTTGCTGCTCGCCGGAATCAGCCACCTCACCTTCAACCGTGAGGCCTTTCAGGCGCAGGTTCCGTCCTGGGTTCCTCTGGACACCGATACGGTCGTTGTGCTCTCCGGTATCGCCGAAATCGCCCTCGGGATCGCACTCCTCGTACTGCATCGGTGGCGGATTCCCGTCGGCTGGATTGTAGCCGCATTCTTCGTGGCGATCTTTCCAGGCAACGTCTCCCAGTTCGTAACGGCGACAGATTCGTTCGGGCTGAATTCGGATCTGTCGCGGGGCATCCGCTTGGCCTTTCAACCCCTGCTGGTGCTCTGGGCGCTGTGGTCAACCGGCGCCTGGCGAGCCTGGCGTACCCGGGTTTCGGCGAAGCCGTAAACCGGGCCGAAGCGCGACTAACGTGCCGCGTCGGCGCGACGAGAAACTACCAGAAGCCCAGGGAGAACTCGGCAAAGAGGGTGGCGAGCACGAACGACGCTGTGATCGCGACCAGGCCAACTGGAATGATCTTCCAGCCGATCCGTTTCAAAAGCGGCATGTCCTTGCCGAGGCTCAATCCCGCGCTGACCAACACCACGGTCGCCAGCGACAGAAAGTCGACGCTGGTCACGAGCGCCGTGAGCTGCTCCCCGATTGGTGACCACGGACTGGAGATCAGCGCGCCGATGGTCGTCGCCCAAACGATGGCCGAAATCTTGCGCGATACCCTGGCCAGGAACATACTCACCAGGATGAGGGCAACCATGACGGCATACCCGCCAACGATGCTCCACGAGAAGGACGTCGCCGCGACCGAGGCCGTCGCGATACCGACGGCGGAGAGCACACTCATCGCCAGCCAGGTCGGCATCTTCACGGGGGCGGCGGCCTCTGTTGCCGCTTCCCGGAACCGCCGATTTTCGTCGAGGGTGGCAGCATCCGCTGCGTGCTTCGTGTCGACCTGGTGGCGGGTCAACAGGCGATAGAACCTGTCGGCGAGCGGTAGGGCAATGTAAATGCCGACGTAGACGCCCAGCACCGTCGTGATGAGGTTGGATACCGCTGCCATGGCGAGGATTTGCTCGGCCTGGGCGGGAAACTGTGCCACGATACTTGCGGCGGCGGCGGCCATCATCGATCCCGACCCCACCCCGGCACCCATGGCGAGAGCGAGCGGGTCGAAGAAGGATGCTGAGGCGAGGAGCGAGGCGAGCAGGCTGATGTACACGGCCCCGAACAACGTGCCGAAGACGTACATTGCGAGCACCCCGCGATACTGGTCGGAATCCGGGCCGTACTTCTCGCTGACCATGGCGAAGGCCGGTTCGCGGTCGAGCGAGAATGTGGCCCCGACGGTGGACTTGCCCATGCGCAGCAACACCGCGAGCGGCAGCGCGAGGGCAACCGTGCCGAGCAAGTGACCGACCTCCTGCACCAGCAGTGCCGGTCCGGCATCAAACAGGAGCGGCAGGCTGGGACCGATGGAGAACGCCAGGCGAGCCACGAGCAGCATCACTGCCAGACCCACGAAGGCATTGGCGATTTTCTGCAGGTGCAGTCCGAGCGGCTTGATCTTCTGCACCGACACTATGGCGCCGAGAAGAATGCCCCAGACCATCGGAAAGATGATGATCGTTCCGACGCCGAGGTCAATGGTCAGCGACCCGATTGCCTGACAGCCCACTGCGATGACGAACGCGAGGATGATGACCGGCCAGGCCTGCTTCAGGCGAACGGAGACCGGCCGCTCGGTCGACTCGGCGGCGGTGACTCGGGTACTCATCGGGCTCCCCCGGCGGTCGGGGCCGGCGCGTGTCGGTACGCGCCGTCGATCAATGATTGTCGCTGGTCGGCATCGGTGGAGACGCCGAGAACGGTCCACGCCATCGCCAGGGCGGACTCGAACATGACCTGGTAGGCCTCAGGGGTATCGGCAACGGCGGCGAATCCGTGAGAGTGAATGGGAACCTGCGCCCCCGGGATCCCCACCCACGGGTGAATACTCGGGATGATCTGAGAAACGTTCCCCATATCGGTTGAACCGCCGCTCAGCCCCGCTGAACGCTCGACATTGCGCCCGAACAAGACCATACCCTCGTTCCACAGGGCCGACAACGCCTCGTCTTGCAGCAGAGGCTCGTAGAGGGGCTCGGTCTGTTCGATTTCCAGCGTGGTTCCCGTCGCCAGTGCTGCGCCCTCAAAACAACGACGCACCCGCACCAGCAGTGCCTCATATTCCGTCAGGGTGAAGGCGCGGCATTCGAATTCGACCACGGCCGTCTCAGGAATGATGTTCGTCGCGAAGCCCGCTTCCGACACGTACATGGCGATTCGGTGGTTGCCGGGGATCTGCTGCCGCAGCAGCCCCACGGCCACCTGCGAGAGCACTGCAGCATCCGCGGCATTGACACCGAGGTGAGGCGCCGCCGCCGCGTGCGCGGCCGTGCCTCGGAATGTCGCCCGGAAGCGGCCGACGGCCTGGCAGGTGGTTCCGGCCGGGTTGTACGACAGTCCGTCCTGCACTGGATGGGTCATCATGGCGACAGCGACACCGTCGAAGACGCCGCGTTCCAAAAGCAGCACCTTGCCGCCGCCGTGTTCCTCGGCCGGAGTGCCGATCACCTTGAGGGTGATGCCGAGGTCATCGACGAGCGGGGCCAGACCGAGAGCCGCAGCGACACTCGCACCGGCGATGATGTTGTGACCGCAGGCATGGCCAATAGTCGGCAGCGAGTCATACTCGGCGCAGATCGCCACGGTCAGCGGCCCAGTTCCGATGGTCGCCACAAAGGCCGTTGCCAGATCGGCGACGCCGCGTTCCACGGCAAACCCGGCGTTCTCCAGCACGGTACCGATCAGGCCCGACGCCCGGTGCTCGTGAAAGGACAGCTCAGGGTCGGCATGAATCGTGCGGCTCATCTGAAGAACGTCGTCGGCGGCGGCAGCGACATTTCTGACGATGTCAGACTTCAGCCCGTTCGTTTCGGCAAGAATGGCTGAGAAATCCACAGGTGGTTCCGATCTGGCGACATCGCGCCACCCGTTTTGGTCGTGCCGATGCCGCCACTGATTCGGGGCATCCGCTCTGAAGAGCCTATTGCTTCCCGAACCGCATCTCTTCCACTGGCCCCGGGGGCGTGGACCGGAACGGCAGCAGGAGAGATTCGACGAGCAACCGCGGTCGAGACCACCAGAGGCAGCGGGAGCCGAGCCGTGCTAGTCGGCCGGGGTCCCTGCGACCCCGGACCACACGGCCGTTGCGCCGCTGTGACCGATCAGGATGGCCTGCACCATGGTGCCGGATGAAGCACCAAGCGCAGCGACCGCGATGACAATCGCGACCCACTTCGGCGCTCGCTTCGCGGGCGCCTTCCTCGCGTTCCACAAAAACAGCACCGCGGCGACAACGACCATTCCGATGACCCAGGGCAATAGTCCCTCGGCCAGGTCGGCGTGCGTTTCGACCAGGGCGCTCTCGGACACTCGACGCTCCAGCGCCTCTCCCGACTCGGTCGACAACGGCACAAGCACAAGTGCGGCCAGGGTCAGGCCCAGCGGCAGAAGCTTTGCCCAGCGGCGAAATCGGGGCCAGAGTGCTGCGACGAGCAGAACGAGAGCAGCGGTGGGAACCACCACTTCCGTCGCGTGCACGACGAGCGGATGCAGGGGAAGACCGAAGAAGGTGTCGAACATGGTTCTCCTCGAAGGATTGAGGTCGGCAGCGGCCAAACACTAGAGGACGAGCATCTACCAAACGGCCGTGACCGCTATGGAACGTTCGCCTTGTGATCAACGGTAGTGCAGTCGATGGGCAGTCGACTATGAAGGACAGGCTCTGCTTGGATGGTGCTAAGCCGCTGAATCCGCGACGGACGCCAACGGCGTGATGTACGAGTAGCCGGTGAGGGTGTTCTTGGTGATCGACAGCACGCGCTGCATCCAGGGTTCGAGCGCGGTGACCTTGTCGAGCGGGGCGCCGACGATGAGCTGAAACCCGAGTCCCTTCCACGCGGCGACGGCCCGTCCGGCGAACTCCGCGTCGGATTTCACGAAGCCCTCGTCGAGAAAGACCGGGGCGAAGCGCGGCCGGGTGCGGCTTTCGTCGCCAAGTTGAAAGCGCAGGGCTGCACCGACCACGAAGGCCACGAGCTCTTGCGATTCGCCGCCGCTCTTGCCGCCGAGCGAGGAGTAGGTGCTGACCTCTACGCCCTCCTGGGTCACCCGGACGGCGGTGATCTCGACATGCTGACGCACGTCGAGCAGCACATCGCGCTGCGAGTTGTTGCTGCCTTCGGGCCGGCGAATGAGGCTCATGAACTGCTGCAACCGAGTGAATCGGTCCTCGGTTTCGTCGTCGGTGAACTGCTCTGTCGCTCCCGAGGAGAGCAGTTTGAGTTCCTTGCGAAACGCCGTGGCGTCGTCACGGTGCAGGCGACGCAGGGAGATCTGCAACCGGTCGCGGGTCGCACCGAACGGCAAGGTCGCCAGAATCTCGTTGATCGGCCGCAGCCGATCATCGATTTCTTCGATCGCGGTGTTGAAGGCGCCGGTGAGCGGCACGAGGTCTTGCCCGCTCCAGGCCGACAGCCGACGCTTCCATTCCTGGCGACGCTCGGACAGGCCCAAAGTGCGGATGGCATCGAGAATGTCGGTGTAACTCGTGACCGACTCCAGCCCAACTCCGATATTCGGGTCGGGCCAGCGGGCCTGGTACGTCTCGAAGATGCCGATCATGGTGGCACGATCGCGGGCGGCGCTGTCGCGTTCCTGCGCCGACTGGGCGATCAGCCGCTCACGCAGGCGTTTCAGACCGCCAGGGAACGAGGCGAGGTCGGTCTGGTCCGTGACCATCGAGAATTGTTCGCTCAGGTGCGCGGAGTGCTCGTGCGAGAGAGCGAGGTCGTCGCCCCGTTCGATCTGGTCGAGTCGATCACTCACCACGTCCTGCGCGTCAACAATGGCGCCCTGCTCGTCGGAGAGCACCGCACCGGCCTCGTCGGCGGTGTGCTTGAGCTTCTGGGCAGCGTCGAGTTCGCGGGCCAGCCGGTCCTCTTCGGCACTGAGCGCGCGCAGGATGTCGCTGCCGGCCAGCATCCGTTCCTGCTCGGATTTCTTCTCCAGAATGCGCGTCGTCGCCGCGGCGACATCAATGGCCTGCCAATCGGTGCCCAGCATGTGCTGGTGAGCGCCATGCTGGTCGCGCAGCTGGGTGATGCCGTCCGTAACAACGCCGGCCCGCGCCGCGACGGCGTCGGCCAGCTGCCCGTGCACGGCCAGCTCCGCCGTGATCTCGCCCAGCCGGGCGCGGCTGGAGAAACCGATGATCGACTTCTGGCCCGAATTCCAGCCATGGGCGCCGCGGGCCCCGTTGCGGGTTTGCCCGCTCACGGTCACGCGTGCACCGTCACCCACCAGCTCCGACGGGCTGGCCACGCACAGGGCGTCAAGGTTCGATGCCCGCAACCGCGCCTGCACCCAGCTGCTGAACGGCGAATCCTTAACATCCAGCTTGCCCGACACGTAGCGCGGGTCGCCAGCCTGCTCCTGATGCGGTTGCAGCGCAACGCCTTCAAAGTGGATGCGCACCGGCAGCTGCAACGGATCGATCGCGGCGCTCAGATGCGCCAGCCGTGTCTCGTCGACGAGCAGAACCCGCACAACCGAGGCCAGGGTCACTTCGGCGGCCTGCCGCCACTGTTCTTCCCCGGCGGCAAGATCGATGAGTTCGGCCACAAATGACAGCTCCTCGGCCGGAATACCGGCAGCCTCACAGATCAACAGCCGGGCATTGTGCAGAGATTGCGGCACCAGGCTCTCCCGCCCGGTCAGGAACGCACGCTCCTGCTTGAGTGAGCGGATGCTCTCCTCCACCGGGTATGACTCGCGTTGCAGCGCTGAGCGGGTTTCCTCCAGTGCTGTCTCGGCGGCGTCGAACCCGGCCGTGAATTCTTCAGCATCGCGCTGGGCGGCCGCAAAGGCGGCGGCGTCGTCGATCTGCACGGCAAGACTGTGCACTCGCTCGTCGAAACGCGCCCGTTCAGCAGCCACGCCGTCACGGTTGTTGCTGAGCTGCTCAATTTCGGTGTGTAGCCGTTCGAGCACGTCACCGCCGTTGTCGCGCTGTTGCTGCTGCAACTCGGCGACCCTGGTTTTCAGCGCGGTTTCGCCGTCGCGGGACTGCGCCCTGGCGGTCTGGTTGGCCCGGCGAGCGGCCCGGTTCGTGTCGGCGGCGCGCTCCAGCAGGGTCTGCTCGGTGACCAGCTGCCAGAGCACGAACGGGGTGTCCCCCGCCCGGTGCACGCCGAACGTGTCGACCAGATCGGCTTTGGCCGTCGCGGCCTCATAGGCCTGATGCAGGTCGGGCAGGCGTTCGAGCACTTTCGCCTTCTGCGCCTCCGTGACCATTGCCCCATAGGAGCGTTCGAGGTCTTCAAAGTGATCGACGGCTTTATCGGCGGCGGCGAAGGTCGCGGGTTCCTCGAGCACCATCGACTTGTACAGCCCGTCGACCGTTTTCACCTGCTGGCCGGCCTGAATGCGGGCGAGGAGGCGCAAGGCCTTTCCTCCCTCGCCGTTAGCGCCGATCCCGAGGCGGGTGTACAACGTCTGGGCGAACGCCGCGTAGGTGTCGAACACGTCGAGATCCACGAAATGGGCCTTCAGGGCGCGCTTGTCGAACCGGCTGTCCGCGACGCCGGCGAGGTCGCGCAGGTCAAGGCGTCCGTCTATGGTCGCCATTTTCATGGTGACGTCGGCGAATTTGTGGGCACCGCGCGGCACAAAATAGGCCCGCAACACTGTGAACCGGCGCTGGTTGTCGTCGACGAAGGTCATGGCGATGGCGCCCCAGGTGGCTTCGTGCGCGCCGCGCAGAACCTGGTCGGTGAGTTCTCCGGTACCGGCCTCTCGGTTGGCATCGGTTTTGCCGCGCAGGTAGGTCATGAGGTTGCGCTGGTCGACGCTGCGGGCGCGACCGGAGCCCGCATCGTTCGAGGCGCCGTTGAACGGAGTGTCTGACGGCATCAGAAGTGCGAGATAGGCGTCGAGCAGACTGCTCTTGCCAGTCCCCGACGCTCCCGAAACCAGCGTGGCCTGCACGGCGAAGTCAATCTCGTGGTGGCCGTGAAAACCGCCCCAGTTGACCAGTTGCATCGATTCGGCCCGCCATTGAGTGGTGCCCTCCGTGGCGCCATCGATGTAGAACAGGGGGGAATCGTTCATACGAGGGGCTCCACATGCGAGTCGGTGAGCGGTTCGGTATCCTCATCGCGGTTTTCTTCGCGCAGCCAGTCGAGCAGGTCGCCGAGTCGTTCCACCGACAGGAGCACCTCGATCACGGCCGAGATCCGAAACCGATCGGGGTCACTGGTCTTGAGCAGCACCCGCGCCTTGGCAAGGCTGTCCACAGCGGCTGCAGCCTTGCGCGCGTCGCCGGAAAGGTCGGTCGCATACTCGGGGCGAAAATGTGCCACGTTCTCGATCAGGTTCTCGCGGTCGACGAGCACGATCTCCTGTCCGTTGGCGCGTTCGCTGCGAAAGCGTTGGCGCAACAGCACGAGCAGAATGGTCTCTTCTCGGGTGTACGCCACGTCGTGTAGCAGCGTGGGAAACCGGTCGCCGCCCTCGGCGACAGCCTGCCGTTTGAAGGCGACCTCGTAGTGCAGGTCAACGTGCAGGTCGAGAAAGACATCGTTGAGGCGCGACTTCAGCAGACTCTGCGACTGAAGCAGGGTCTGCCACTCCGCCGGCTGCAGTGCCGCTGAGATGTAACGGTGCTTCAGCAGCAGCACCAGCGTGCGGCGCTGCTCCACGCTGAGACCGCCCTCATCCCCCTCGAACAGGGAGAGGCTGAGGGGATCGCTGTCGATCGCCGTGTCGTCGGCGTCAGTCAAGTCGTCAGTCATGCTGGGAACCCAAATTCCGGGCGGCCAGAGCCACCGTGTCGTCGTCGGTCAGAATGCGGCGGGGCACGTCGAAGAGCCGCACCGAGCCATCCGGTCGTACAGTTTCGAATGTTTCCAGACTGGCCGGGTCAGTCGGCGTGTTCAGCTGGGCGTAGAGCTGCAGCAAGCCCAGGATCTCGACCGGACGGCGCAGGCTCGCGTCGAAGCCATTGAACGCCATTCCCACGGATGCCGTCTGCCCCGCCCCGAAAGCCGCCACGAGGGCGTCGCGCAGCTCGGCGAGCAGCGGCCCGCCCTGTTCACGCAGGTCGCCCAGGCTTGGCGCAGCGGGCGCTGCGTCGGAAACGTCGGCCAGCGCCGGCGGGCCCTTGTGGGCGACAGGGTCGTAAAAGCGTTCGCGCAGATGTTCCACCTCGAGGGTTCCCGGCATGAGCTCGGCGGTGACCATGGAGCGAGGCCCGGCGGTCTGCATCCAGGTGGCGAGTTCGCGGTTCACATCGCGCAGCACGAGCTCCAACTCACGGTCTTTCACGACGTCGTGGTTGACGATGTGCTCACGCAGCGTGGTCGTGAGCCCCTTGCGCTGGGTGAGCACATCGTCGATGCCCTTGCGCAGCAGGGTCACCGTGCTCATGAAGCTGCGGCGTTCGCTCAGGCTCAATTCGAGAGCGAACGGATGCAACAGAATCGTCTCCAGATCGGCCTTCAGACCCTGCATGAGCGTGTCATTCCGCAGCAGGGCGAAGGCTCCCTCGAATGCGCGCCCCTCCGCAGTCGACGACATCAGGGCATCCGTTTTGGCCAGATAGTCGTCGAGAACCTCGCCGATGGGCCGTTGCTCGCTACGAAAGTCGTTGACGATTTGCCGGTGCATGGCGGCAACCGATTCTTCGACCCGTTTGAAATCGCTCGGCAACTGCTGGATGAGATCGATGAGGTCGGCGTAGCCCTCGTGCATCTGCTCATTCGAGGCGGGTTCGATCTCGCCGCCGGCGGCAAGACGATCCCGCTCGCTGGTCAGCTCGTCGATGTGCTGGTCGAGGCGGCGCACCCGCTCTTCCCGATCGGGGTTGGCCTCCGTGGCCCGATGACGCACGGTGTCGACGATGGTACTGAGCCTGGATTCGCTGATCAGAGCCCGATCACGCGCAAGCCCGTCAATGAGCAGCAAGGATTCCAGGGCATGGCTGGTGAGTGAGTAATGTTCCTCCTTACCGTCACCGGCATCACGGATCTCCCGGTACAGCCACAGGTCGTTCATCCACTGCACGCACAGTGCCCGGCCGGTTTTCTCGGGGGCGTCGATGCCGGTGCTGCGGAGGTCAGCGAGGTAGGCATCCACCTGGGTGTGCAACAACTCGCACCCAACGCTGCGGCGGTCCCGGCTGAACGAACTTTTGAACACCGCGAGCACGAACGGCGCCCATTTGCGGTCGAGCAGACGCAGGGTGGGTTTGTCGAAGGCTTCGCGCACCCGCGCCAATTCGGCCGCAATATCACTCAATAGCTGGTTCCTCTCCAGCTCTCCACTTTAACCGACTGCAGGGCCGCCTCGTACTCCTTGAGGGGTCGGGCCAGCCGAATATGACGACGGATGACGGAACCCGAGACATCAAGGGCGAGGTGTGGCACGGTGGCATCCTGCAGGTGCCGTGATCATTCAACCCAAGGTGGACCATGTCTGTAACCGATGAGCTTCTCCAGAACAACGCCGACTATGCCGCGAGCTTTCACGGCCCGCTGCCGCTTCCCCCGTCGAAGCATCTCGCGGTTGTCGCCTGCATGGATGCCCGGCTCGATGTCTACCGGGTACTCGGCCTGGGCGAGGGCGAATCCCACGTGATCCGCAACGCCGGCGGCGTCATCACCGAAGACGAAATCCGGTCGCTCGCGATCAGCCAGCGGCTGCTCGGCACGACGGAGATCATTCTCATCCACCACACCGACTGCGGCATGCTCACCTTCACCGACGATGAGTTCAAGGAATCCATCGTGGCCGAGACCGGTATCCGCCCGCCGTGGGCAGCCGAAGCCTTCACCGACCCGGCCGGCGACGTCGCGCAGTCCATTCGGCGCATCAAGGCGAGCCCGTTCATTCCGCTGAAGGATTCAGTGCGCGGCTTCGTCTTCGATGTTGCTACCGGCAAGCTCAGCGAGGTCGTCGACCCCGACTGACGGAGGACACAACACCGCGAAGGTCAGGGGTGCGAGCCGCCCGTTCCACGGGGAGTATCGCCCACCAGATACAACCGCTGCGTGGCCCGGGTCATCGCGACATAGAGCGCCCCGGCACCACGCTCGGAGGACGCGAGAATCGCCGCCGGGTCGACGACGATGACAGCGTCAAACTCAAGCCCCTTGGCTTCCTGCGGGGTGAGCAGCGTAACCTCGTGGCTCAGGCCGAGCGCTCCGACGCCGACCAGATCGCCGAATTCCGCACGCAGCGTTTTTTCGAGACCATCGAGACCGGCGTCGACGACGATCACGGCAAGGGTGCCGCCGGCGCCGTGCGCACGGTCCCGGCGAACCGCCTCCGCGGCATACGCGACAGTTTCAACCGGCCATTCACTCGACCGCACCGTGCGGGAAGGCGTGATCGGCAACTGGTGCGAAATGGCCATCGTCTCGGCCGCCGTGGCGATCTGGCTCGGCGTGCGATAGTTCACGGTCAATTCTTCGAGCCGCCACCTGTCGGCTTCGGGTGAACCGTCAAGCACCGGCTGCAGCGCTTCCTTCCAACTGGCGGATGCCGCGGCACTCGCCGCCTGCGCAATGTCACCGACGATCGTGAATGACCGGCGCGGGCCGCGCCGCAGCACCAGCCGCCATTGCATCGGGGACAGTTCCTGTGCTTCGTCGACAACGACGTGGCCATAGGTCCAGCTGCGATCCCGCGCGGCCCGTTCACTCGTCGTGGACCGCTCATCGAGTTCAGCAGCACGAGCTGCGAGGTCTTTCGCGTTGACGAGTCCCCTGACCTGCATGTTGTCAATGGCCGTTTCCGCGTTCTCCACGTCACGCTTGCGCTGTTCCTTGAGCGCGCGCTTCCTGGCCTGGTCGACGACGTTGTATTCCCCGAGCAGCTCGGCCGCCTCGTCGAGCAGCGGAATGTCGGCAATCGTGAACTCGGCATCGCGCGGGCGCGCCAACAATTTACGCTGGGCGTAGCGCCAGCGCGGGGTCAACTCGGCCAGCCATTGTGGCCGCGCGTACAGGTCCTGCACCAGCTTCTGCGGCGTCAGCGGCAACCAGGCGGTGTTGAGCGCGACCCGCACATCGTCGGCCAGGCGCAGGTCCTCGCGCAGCATCGGCAGGTCGGCGTTGTCCATCGAACGGCCCTGCTTCTGCAGTTGCTCTAGCCAGACCCTGGAGAGAGCGTTGATGGCGGACTTCACGAACGTGACCCTGGCCTCGTTGTGTGCTTTGCCGGTGCTGCGGGCGCGTGCAATGGCGTGCGCCACCAGCTCGGGCTGCAACACGATGCGGTCACCGTTGACGACCAGCTGCTGCGGGGCGGACGGCGTGCGCTGTCGGGAATATACCGCCCGCGCGATGAGGTCGGCCATGAACGCCTGGCCTTTGAGAGCCGCGACGGCGGGCGGATCTTCCCTGGTCGCTTCCACGCCGGGGAACAGCTCACCGACCGAGGCCAGCACGACGCCGGTCTCGCCGAGGGAAGGCAACACCGCCTCGATGTACTGCAAAAACGAGCGGGACGGACCGATGATGAGCACGCCACTGTCCCGCAGCCGGTCTCGGTGGGTGTAGAGGAGATAGGCAGCGCGGTGCAGCGCCACGGCCGTCTTGCCGGTTCCAGGGCCGCCCTGCACGACGAGAACACCCGCCAGGTCGGAGCGGATGATGCGGTCCTGTTCGGCCTGAATGGTCGAGACGATGTCAGGCATCTGCCCGGTGCGTTGGGCCGTGAGCGCCGCGAGCAGGGCGCCCTCACCCTGGTGTTTGGTGGCATCCGGGTCGGCCAGCAAGGTCGCATCGAGAATTTCGTCTTCGATGCGAATGATGCTGCGCCCCTTCGAGAGCAGGTGCCGTCTGGCCCTGGCACCGAGCGGAGTGGCGGCGGTGGCCTGATAAAAGGCGCTCGCCTGCGGCACCCGCCAATCCAGCAACAGGGGTTTGTGGTCTTCGTCGCGGAGACCGACCCGGCCGATGTAGCGGTAGACCGAGTCGCCCGAGTCATCGGGCACGGTTTCCAGCCGGCCAAAGGCGAGCCGGTCGTCGACTTCGCGCAGTTGCACGATGCGATCCTCGTAGGTCCGGGCAAAGGTGTCGCGTTCGCTGCGGGACTGATGGTTGCCGCCGACGTCGAGACGGCGCACTGCAATCAGCTGGTGTTCGGCCTCTTTCGCCAGCGCATCCAGCCGCGCATACAGCGCCTGGACATAGTTTTGTTCCCGAGCAAGCTCCTGGTCGATCACGCACGCACCCCTTAAACCGAAGTCACTAGTTTAGTCGCGATCAGTTTGGTCCTTGCTGAGTGTTCGAGCGCCGGCAGCCGCACCAGTCGAACATTTTGTGTCGAATATTTACGGACGTGTTCGCGTAATGTCGGCGGCGGGAACAAGCTGTCGTCATGTCAGTCATCAAGGTCGCACCGCTGGAGCGTATCCGGCGCGAGCGCAGCAGCGTCAAGTGGACTCGGTTTCCCTCCGACGTACTTCCCTTGTTCGTGGCCGAGATGGACTACCCCTTGGCTCCATCCATCGTCGCCACCCTGGTGGAGCGCGTGCAGGCTTCCGACACCGGCTACCTGGACGGCCCCGGCCCACTCGCTCCAGCCTTCGCAGAGTTTGCGCTGACCCGGTGGGGTTGGAGAGTCGACCCCGGCCACGTCCATCTCACGACCGACGTGAGCGTTGGCATCGTCGAAGCACTCCGCCTGGCCGTGCCGGCCAACGGTCGTGTCGCGATCACCCCGCCGGTCTACCCGCCCTTCTATGAGCTCGTGGAGGAGGCCTCGGCATCCGTTCTCGAAACGCCGCTGCGCCAGCAGGGTGGGGGTTGGGTGCTCGATCTCATGGCGCTGGAGGTCAGTTTTGCGACCGGCGTCGACGCTTTTCTGCTCTGCAACCCGCACAACCCGCACGGGATCGTGTGGGATCGGCCAACACTCGAAGCACTCGCCAGTCTGGCCGCGCAGCACGACGTGTTTGTGATCTCGGACGAGATCCACGCGCCCCTCACGCACCCGGGAGTCACGTTCACGCCGTTCGCCCCCCTGGCCCTGGCCGCCGGCGCCCGCGCTGTCACGGTGACCAGCGCGAGCAAGGGCTGGAATGTGGCCGGCCTCAAGTGTGCGCTCGTCATCGCCGCAGACGACAGCACGAATGAGCTGCTGAATCGCCTTCCAGAGGAGGTCGCCTGTCGCACCAGCATCCTCGGCCTGCATGCGAACATCGCCGCGTTCTCCTGTACCGACTGGCTGGACAAGACCATCGAACAAATTGTCGACAACGATTCCCTGCTCGATTCCCTGCTCCGCGAACACCTGCCCGCCGTGATTTACCACCGGCCGCGCGCCAGCTACCTCGCCTGGCTGGATCTGAGCCACCTCGGCCTCGGCGAGAGCCCCTACCAGCGCATTCTCGATGACGGCCGCGTCGCCCTCAACAACGGCGAATGCTTCGGCCGTGGCGGAGCTGGCTTCGCCCGCCTCAACCTGGCCTGCTCGCCCGACACCCTGCGCGAAGCGGTCAGCCGCATCGCGGCGCTCGTTGCGCGGGTAGCGGCCGGCACCACCGCACCAGCGTCGATTACGGCCGCCTGATGACCATTCACACCGACGCACCAGGAACTGCCATGACCACGCCAGCACCAGGATCCGATTCGCTCCAGCCGGACGCGTGCACCGTCGTGCCGCCGATCACCGACTGGGACTGCTTCAGCTTCGATACCCGCCAGGTGCACGTCGGTGAATACGCCGACGAGAATCGCGGCGCACGCATTCCGCCGCTCACCCTCAGCGCGGGGTACGTGTTCGACTCGTTCGACGATGGTGCGGCCCGGTTCAACGGGGGTTCACGCGAACCCATTTACTCCCGCCAGGGCAACCCGACCAACGCGGTCGCGGAGCAGCGGCTCGCATCACTGGAGGGTGGCACCGCCTGTGTGGCCGTGTCGAGCGGGCAGGCCGCGATCAGCGCTGCCCTGTTTGCCCTGACCGAAGCCGGCGAGCACATCGTCTCTACCGCGAGCATCTATGGCGGAACCCGCATTCTGTTCGGCCGCAGCTTTCGCCGCATGGGCATCGAGATCGACTATGTGTGGGACACCGACTCGGATGCCGCCTGGGACGCCGTGATTCGTCCGAACACCAAGGCCATCTTCACCGAAACCATCCCGAACCCGCGCAACGACGTCGTCGACATTGCCCGCGTCGCCGCCGTCGCCGCGCGCCACGGCATTCCGCTCGTCGTCGACAACACCGTAGCCACGCCGTACCTGATTCGTCCGTTCGAGCACGGCGCCGATATCGTCGTGCACTCCACCACCAAGTTTCTCAGCGGCCACGGTGCCGGGGTGTCGGGCGCCGTCGTCGACGGCGGCACGTTCGACTGGGCGGCGAGTTCGCGCCGCTACCCGCTGCTCACCGATTCCCTGCGTCCCGGACTCGCCTCGCTGCTGGACCGATTCGGACCTTCCGCCTACGCCCAGTACGTGCGCGAAGCCGTCGTCAACGATGTCGGCCCGGCGCTCTCCCCGTTCAATGGCTTTCTGCTGCATCAGGGTATCGAAACCCTGTCGCTGCGTATGGAGCGTCACGTTGACAACGCGATCACCATCGCGCACTGGCTCGAGGAGCAGCCGGAGGTCGACGTCGTCGACTATGCGGGCCTGCCGAGCAGCCCGTTGCACGCGATCGCCGAGCGCTACTACAACGGGCGCACCGGATCGGTATTCGCCGTCACGGTCGCAGGCGGCACGGAGGGTGCCCGTGCGTTCACCAATGGATTGCGTCTGTTCAGCCGCATGACCGGCATCGGCGATACCCGCTCGATGGTATTGCACCCACTCACCACCACCCACGCGTCGTTTGCCTCCGACCTCAATGCACGCCTCGGCATCACCGCAGGAATGCTGCGCCTGTCAGTGGGCATCGAAACCGTCGACGACCTCCTGATCGACCTCCGCGCGGGGCTCGACCGAGTCGCCGGCATCCTCTAAACGCTAGGTACTCTGGATTCATGAACCTCACTGCGCCCATTTGCACTGCGCCCTCTCGCACTGCGCCCGCTTTCCCCCGTACGTTCGCGGCACTGGGCGCGCTCGCCCTGCTCGCCGCCCTGAGCGGATGCGCCACCCAGGCGCCCACCCCTGATGCTGCTGCCGGAGGATCGGCATCGGCTACCGCACCGGCCCAAGCGGATACGTCCACCACCGAGTGCGCCGGAGTGAACGTCGTCGTCGACTTCAGCGTGCTCGATGCGGACTCCATCACCGCGTGCGTTGACACGGCAGAGGCAACGGCTGCGCGGGACGTTCTCCGAACGGCCGGGGTCACGACCGAGGGCAGCGTGGAATACGGCGACCAGATCGTCTGCCGCGTGAACGGCCGTCCCGCCGCTGACGAAATGGTCGAGATCGCCGATCAGGACTCATTCACCGAGAGCTGCGCGTCGATGCCACCCGCCTACGCCTACTGGGCCCTCTGGGTGGCGGCGTCCCCCGACGCCGACTGGAGCTACGCCCAGGAGGGCCTCGGCACGCTTGAGGTCAAGCCGGGGCAGTCCGTTGGCCTCGTGTACACCACCGGCACCGAAACACCGACACCCGGCAGCTAGTGTTTCGCCTGCGCCTGGCCCCGCTACGCGCGGCAGTCCTGCTCGCGGTCGGCTTCGTGCTGCTGCGGGTCGTCTACCGGGTGGTGTTCGGCGGCGCATCGGGCGCCGGTGCGGTCATTGTGGATCTGCCCCGGTTGCGTCTTGACGGGCCATTCAGCCACATCACGTTGTTCGGCCCGATCACCACCCTCGGGCTCGGCAACGCCGCACTCAGCGCACTCCCGGTCGCTGCCGTGATCGTGTTCTTCGGCCTGCTCAACGCCAGTATCAACGTGCAGGCGCTGTTCACCCGCGGAGCCGGTCGCGGACCGCTGCGGGCTATATCGCGTTCGCTCGTGATCGCCTGGGCGACGTTTCCGGCGCTGGTCGAATCGGTGCGCCGCGTGCGGGTCGCTCGCGCCCTCCGCGGACAACGATCGATCGCATCGTTGCTGGTACCCATTTTTGAACAGACCATCGAACGCGCGCTCGCTCTGGCTGCCGCAATGGAGACCCGCGGATTTGCGGCGACCGGGATCGTTGCGGGTGTCTGCGAGGCCCCGGTGGTGCTCGCCCATGCGATGCTGGATTTCGGCACGGACGATCGCGCAACAGACTGGCACCTCGACGATCTCAACGTGACCCTGCAACCCGGCACCCTCACCGTGATCATCGGAGCAACCGGATCGGGCAAATCCAGCCTGTTACACAGCATGAGCGGGCTGTTCCAGCACTTCTACGAGGGCACCCAACGCGGACGCATCGACATTGCCGGCGCGGACCGGGCAACCACTCCCCCACGTGACACCGCCGGTTTCGTCGGACTCGTCGGGCAGAACGTGCGGCTCGCCTTCGCCGCCGAAACCGTGCACGACGAAATCGGATTCGCCCTCGCCGTGCGCGGTGTCGCCCCGCCCGTCGTGCACGAGCGGGTACTCGAGGTCGCCGCCCGATTGCGCATCGAGCATCTCGTCGGCCGATCGATTGAGCAGCTCTCGGCCGGTGAAGCCAGCCTCGTCGCAATCGCTGCCGCCCTGGTGAACCACCCCATTCTGTTGCTCGTCGACGAGCCACTCGCCGACCTCGATACTGCGGCGCGCGCCCGAGTCTGCGCCGTGCTCGGCCAGCTCGCCCACGACGCCGGCGTCTGCGTTGTCATCGCCGAACACAACACACGCGAATTCGAATCGATTACGGATACCTGGCTCCGGATTCGAGACCACAGTCTGCACCAGGTCACCCTGCACCAGGTCACCTCCGACGACGTCAGATCGACGGCGGCGACGGGTACCGACGTGACGGCGAGGATTCCGACCCTGCCCGAGGTGCCGCTGGCGAGCATCCGTCAGCTCAGTGTTCGGCACAGCACCGATCTGGTCGTCAGCGACGTCTCGTTCGACGTGCCGGTCGGTGACCTGATCGCCCTGCGCGGCAGCAACGGCGCCGGCAAGAGCAGCCTGCTGCGAGCCATCGCACTGCCGACTACAACAGACACCGTGATCGTCTCCGGTTCGGACGTTCGATCGCTCAAGCGGCGAGCGCGACGGCAGGCCGTCGCGCTCGTGCCCGAGAATTTTGACGATCTCTTGTTTGCCATTACCGTCGCCGAGGAATGCCGACGGGCCGATCGGGGGCGCACCGGTGCCAGTACCGCGCAGACTTTCGCCGACCTACTCGGCCTGGCGGCCCCGAACATCGCGCAGCTGCTGCTGCGGCATCCGCGCGACCTGTCAGCCGGCGAACGCCTCTGCCTCGTGCTGGCCATTCAGCTCGCCGCCCGACCCGCCCTGCTGCTCGTCGACGAACCCACCCGAGGGCTCGACCGTGCGGCGCGCGCCCTCGTGAGCGCTGCATTGCTGCGGGCCGCCGACCACGCGTCCGCGGTCATCTTCGCCACTCACGACGACGATTTTGCGCTCGGCCTGGCCACTCGAACCCTGTACCTGCAGAACGGGCGGCTCGTCGCCCCGACCGAGGTGCTCTCGTGACGAGTGCGGCCACGACCCGCCGCAGCATCCCCTGGACCTCATCCGTTCTCGGTGGCGGCAGCGCGCTGGCCGCTGCCGCCTTCGCCTGGCCGTTCTTCGTCTCGGCTGTTCCGGCCGACGCGCAGGTCGCCGTTCCGATCGTGGCGTTCGCGCTCATTCCGGCACTCATCGTGGCACTCGCGCTCACCCTTGACCGTGAAATGTACACAGCGAAGACCGTTGCGCTGCTCGGTGTTCTCTCGGCCGTCGGTGCAGCCGTGCGCATCGCCGGAGCCGGCGTCGGGGGTGTCGAGGCCGTCTTCGTGCTGCTCATTCTGGCCGGGCGGGTCTATGGCGCACGGTTCGGCTTTCTGCTCGGACTGCTCACCATCGCCGTGTCGTCCCTGCTCTGGGGTGGGTTCGGCCCGTGGACCCCGTTCCAGATGTTTGCCTGCGGCTGGGTTGGTGCCGGTGCCGGTCTGCTGCCGCACCGGCCGTATTCCGACAGTCGGAATACGGCCGGCCGGCGCTGGCCGGCCCGATTCGAAATCTTCGTACTGGCCGCCTACGGGGTGGTCGCGTCGTACCTGTTCGGACTCATGATGAACCTCTGGTTCTGGCCGTTCGCGGTGGGCACCGGTACGGACATCTCGTACGCGGCGGGAGCCGACCCCGGGCAGAATCTCGCGTCGTTCGCGCTCTATTCGCTCGTCACCTCAACCCTCACCTGGGACACCGTGCGAGCCGTCACGACCGTCGTCGGCATCACGCTGGTCGGCCCCGCCGTACTCGCCGCGCTGCGCCGGGCACGCCTGGGGCCGCGCCGCTAAGCACACGCTCGCTCGGAAACCCGCCGGCTAAACCGAGAAGTACTTTGCTTCCGGGTGGTGGAACACGAACGCGTCGGTCGACTGTTCGGGGTGCAACTGCAGCTCCTCCGACAGCACCACGCCCATCAGCTCCGGCTTCAGCAGCTCAACCACCTTGCGGCGGTCCTCCATCTCCGGGCAGGCCGGGTAGCCCAGCGAGAACCGGGCACCGCGATATTCGAGCTTGAACATGCCCGCGATGTCACTCGGGTCCTCACCGCCCACCCCGAAGTCCGAGCGGATACGGGAGTGCCAGTACTCGGCGAGGGCCTCGGTGAGCTGCATGGTCAGCCCGTTGAGCTCCATGTAGTCGCGGTACTTGTTCTCGGCGAACAATTTCGCGGTGACCTCGTCCACGTGGGAACCGGCCGTGACCAGCTGGAGGGCCACGACATCCGTGTGCCCGCGCTCGCCGTCAAGCGGTCGGGACCGCACGAAGTCGGCCAGGCAGAGGTGTTTGTCGCGGCGCTGCCGGGGAAAATGAAACCGCAACCGGTCGGTGCCGAGTTCGCCGGCCGAACCGCCGTCGGGCGCGAGCAGCCCGGCCTGTCCGACGATTCCGGTCGGATCATCGCCGTGGTGCAGCACGACCATGTCGTCGCCCTCGGCGACCACGGGAAAATACCCGTAGGCGACGGAGGCGTCGAGCATGCCTTCGCCGAGAATGCGGTCCAGCCAGTAGCGCAGCCGCGGCCGACCGACGGTGTCGACGAGCTCCTGATAGCTCGCGCCGTCTTCGGCTCTGCTCGGTTTGAGCCCCCACTGCCCCATGAAGGTGGCGCGTTCGTCGAGAAAGGCGGAGAAGTCGGCCAGTGCCACGCCCTTGACGATCCGGGTGCCCCAGAACGGCGGCACCGGAATCGGATTGTCGCTCGCCACCTCGGACCGGCCCGGCATTTCCTCGGGTTCGGTCAGGGTGAGCAGGCTCTTCTTGTGGATGCGCTTCTTCAGCGGCGGCATTCCCACCGATGTCGGGTCGGCGCCACGGGCAATTGCCACGAGCGGTTCCATCAGGGCGAGGCCCTCGAAGGCATCGCGGGCATAACGCACCTGCCCGGAGAAAATGCTGTCGAGGTCGTCTTCGACGTAGGAGCGGGTGAGGGCGGCGCCGCCGAGCAGGATCGGCCACTTCTTGGCGAGCCCGCGCGCCTCGAGTTCGAGCAGGTTCTCTTTCATGACGACCGTGGATTTCACGAGCAGCCCGCTCATGCCGATGACGTCGGCGTTGTTCTCCTCAGCGACCCGAATGAACTCAGCTATCGATTGTTTGATACCGATATTGATCACGTCGTAGCCGTTGTTGGTGAGAATGATGTCGACGAGGTTCTTGCCGATGTCATGCACGTCGCCGCGTACGGTACCGAGCACGATCGTGCCCTTGCCGGCCGCTTCGGACTTCTCCATGTACGGCTCGAGCAGAGCCACGGCAGCTTTCATCACCTCGGCGGATTGCAGCACGAACGGCAGCTGCATCTCGCCGCTCCCGAAGCGGGCGCCGACGACCTGCATCCCAACGAGCAGATGCACGTTGACGATGTCGAGCGCGGCGAGACCGCCGGCCCTGGCGAGGTCAAGGTCGGCTTCCAGCCCTTTGGCTTCCCCGTCGATGATGCGGCGCTCGAGCCGTTCGCCCACCGGCAGAGCGGCGAGTTCGGCGGCGCGTTCGTCTTTCAACGCGGCAGAGTCGACACCCGCGAACAGGTCGAGCAGCGCTACGAGCGGGTCGTAGCTGAGTGTTCCCTCCGCGTCATACTCCCGCCGGTCCCAGACCAGGTCGAGGGCCACCTTGCGACGGTCGTCCGGCACAGAGGCGAGCGGCACGATCTTGGCCGAGTTGACGATGGCCGAGTCGAGTCCGGCCTCGGTGGCCTCGTGCAGAAACACCGAGTTCAGCACCGAGCGGGCCGCCGGGTTGAGCCCGAACGATACGTTCGAGACACCCAGGGTGGTGTGAATGGCGGGATACTTGGCTTTGATCTGCCGGATCGCGTCAATGGTCTCGATGCCGTCGCGGCGGGTCTCTTCCTGACCGGTCGCGATGGGAAAGGTCAGGGCGTCGACGATGATGTCCTCGACCCGCATACCCCAGACGTTGACGAGGGTCTCGACCAGACGGGTGGCGATGCGTACCTTGTGTTCGGCGGTGCGGGCCTGGCCATCTTCGTCGATGGTGAGGGCGATCACGGCAGCGCCGTGCTCCTTGACCAGTGGCATGATGCGGCCGAACCTTGATGCGGGTCCCTCGCCGTCTTCGAAGTTGACCGAGTTCACGACCGGGCGTCCGCCGATGAGTTCCATTCCGGCCTGCAGCACCGCTGGTTCGGTGGAATCGATCACGAGCGGCAGGGTGGACGCGCTGGCAAGCCGCGAGACCACCTGTTTCATGTCGGCGACGCCGTCGCGGCCGACATAATCGATGCAGACATCGAGCAGGTGGGCGCCGTCGCGCACCTGGGCGCGGGCGATGTCGACGCACTCGTCCCAGTCTTCGGCGAGCATCGCGTCCCGAAAGGCGCGCGAGCCGTTGGCGTTGGTGCGTTCGCCGATCGCGAGGAAGGCGCTGTCCTGATCGAAACTGACGTGCTGGTACAGGCTGGCAACGCCCGGGTCGGTTTCGAGAGCACGAGGTGTCACGGTAACCCCGCGCAGCCGTTCCACGACCGCGGTCATGTGCGCGGGAGTCGTGCCGCAACATCCGCCCACCAGCCCCAGGCCGAACTCCTTCACGAACTGTTCGTGCGCCGTGGCCAGCTGATCCGGGGTGAGCGGATAGCTCGCGCCGGTCTTGGTCAGCTGCGGTAGGCCGGCGTTGGGCATGCAGATCACCGGCACGCGCGAGAACTTGGACAGGTGGCGCAGGTGCTCGCTCATCTCGGTGGGACCGGTGGCGCAGTTCAGGCCGATCGCGTCAACCCCGAGCGGTTCGAGCGCGGTGAGCGCGGCGCCGATCTCGCTGCCCATCAGCATGGTTCCGGTGGTTTCCACGGTCACCTCGACGAAAATCGGCAAGCTGACACCCGTCGAGGCCACGGCCTGCTTGCATCCGTTCACGGCAGCCTTGGTCTGCAGCAGGTCTTGCGAGGTTTCGATGAGGAAGGCGTCAGCACCACCCCGGATGAGGCCGAGCGCCTGCTCGGCGAACGTCGCCTTGAGGTTGTCGTACGTGGTGTGGCCCAGGCTCGGCAGCTTGGTGCCGGGCCCCATCGAGCCGAGCACCCAACGCACGCGGCCGTCCCGCGCCTCAAACGCTTCGACGCGGGCGCGGGCGATCTCGGCGCCGGTGCGGGCGAGCTCTTCGATGCGGTCTTCGATGTCGTAGTCAGACAGATTCGACCAGTTCGCGCCGAAGGTATTGGTCTCAATGGCGTCGATACCGGTTTCGAGGTAAACGTCATGGATGGACGCGATGATGTCGGGACGGCTCACATTGAGAATTTCATTGCAGCCCTCGAGCTGCTGATAGTCGTCGAGGGTGGGGTTATGTTCCTGCAGCATCGTGCCCATCGCGCCGTCAGCAATGACAACGGAGGACGTGACGGCATCCAACAGCGCTTGCGATCGAGCCGGGCGCGCCGCATCGACGGATGTTTCGGTATTGCTCATTGGCACAGCTTAATGGCGGGTCGCCGGCCCCGCAGCGGCGAAGTAACGTTTCTTAGCGCAACTCGGCGCCCCGTCACGGGGCGCCGAGTGCGCAATGGTCACGTAGCACGCGACGTCCACTCCTGTGATTGATGACAGACCTGCGCCAGGCACAGGATCGGAGCCCCTACTTTTTCACCATTCACGAGCGACGCCGCAGCCGCTTCCCCCCGGAAGCCACGTTAGACATGTCTATCGTACCCCGAAACCACGTGGACCGACGACACTCAGGCTCGGCATTCACCGCACGGAGTAGGCTGGTTGGGCTAACAGGGGGTATCGAATGAGCTACGAATTACGCCAGAAGCGGGCGTACGCGATGGTGGCCGAGCTGGGTCTTCCCCGGCCACTCACGGCAGAGTTGCTGCACCGGCACATGGAAACCATGCGCGGCAAGCAGATCGTGGTGCGCGCCGCGACCCCGCGCATGCTCGAGGCCGGTCTCTGCGGACTCTGGATAGCCGTGGCCGGAGAGAATTTCGAGCGGATCCACCATGCGCCGACCACGTCATCGGTGCACCGACAGCAGTTCATCAATCACGAATTCGGCCACATGATTCTCAATCAGGAACAAGAGCTGCTGTCCGCGCAGCGAGTCGCTCTGCTCGCGCCGCTGATTCCGCTGGATGCCATCGCCTACGCGCTCGCTCGCAACCGCTTCACCGATGAGCAGGAGGCCCTGGCGGAGGCCATCGGCGATCGGCTGGCCCTCATCATGCTGCACGATGGCCCCGAAGTGGCCCACGGAACCCAAACCGGATTCGGACGAGTTCTCTGATGCAAACGATTCTGTTCACGCTCTCGGCCGTCTTTTGGATCGCCGCGGCGGTGTGCGTACCGTCGGCCATTCGCGGCCAACGCCGCCCGCTTCTGCTATTTCTGGCGGTCTTCGCACTGACCATGACGCTGATGCCCCAACCGGTGTACCGGCCCGTTGACGCTCTGCTCGGCAACGGCAACGTGACCTACTTCATTTTCCACGCCCTGACTATCGTGGCGATCGCCCTTCTCGACGTCGTCGTCCAGCAGGCCATGTCATCTAACGCGCTCAGTCGGGCTCGACAGCGCGCCACCGTGACGGTCACCGCGGCCATCGTTCTCGTGCAGGCCATGCTGTTCTTCGGCAGCGACTGGCGGGTGACCGACGACATCGCAGCCACCTTCATGCCCCGCTGGGATTTCACTGCCTACGCGTCCACAACGTGGATCGCGATGGGGATCTTCGCGGTGTCCTTCGGTAGCGCGTGCGTTCGGGACATGCGTCGGCAACGCCGCCCGATCACGGTCATCTCGCTGAGCCTCGTGGTCCTCGCCTGCTTCGGCATCTGTGCCTACGCCCTCATCAGCTTGACCAGCGCCGTGTTGGCTGTTCTCTACCCTGATTTCCTGCTTGTCGGATGGGCGCGTACGGCGTACACGCTGACGCTGATACTCTCTCCCATCAGCCTCGTCATCGGCCTGGGACTGACGGCAGCCACTGACGGCCTGGCCAGCGGCACACAGCGCTTCCACGACCGCGTGCTGCTCTGGCGCATCACGCCGCTGTGGCACCGCCTCCTCGTCGACGCACCAGACCTCAGCATCGAGCGTCAGCTGTCACCGCTGCAAATGCTCACAGTGCGTGGGGCCCGCGCCCACCTGTATCGGCGGCACGTCGAAATTCGGGACAGCCTGCTGCTGCGTCCCCAGCAGCCAGTGACCCCGCGTGAGCTGGTCCTGATCGATCTGGCCGAAGTACGCACGCAGCCTCCGTCACCGGCCTCGACGACCACCCTCGTCGGACCGAAGCAATGACCGACGCGCACGAGTCCGACGCGGTGAGCCCGCAGCTCGAATTGGCTCGCAAACTCAATCTGCTTCTCGACGTCGTCGTCGCCGAAGGCAATACTCCCTATACCTACCGCCAAATCGAAGCAGGTCTCAAGGAACGCGGCCTGACCCTCTCGCGGGCACGGTGGGCGTACATGATCACCGGCGAGGGTCCGCTCGTCACCGATCCGGCGCTCCTGGCCGGCATCGCCGACTTCTTCCGCATTCCCCCGGAGTACATGCTCGGCTCCGACGACGATCTGCCCGCACGCGTCGACGCCCAACTGTCCTTCGTGAAGAGCCTGCGGGTGGCACGCGTGGTGACTTTCGCGGCACGGATGCTCGGTGACGTCTCCCCCGAGACGCTCCGGTCGATTACCGAGCTGCTCGAGGATGAGATCCCGGATGCAGAGACATCGGATGCAGAGACCAGCCCGCCTGAGACCGCCTGAGAGCGGCTCAGCGCGGGTCAGAGCGGGTCAGAGCGGGTCAGGGCGGGTACGCGGCCGGCGCGCCGGGTCAGTTCCCGGTGCCGCCGGCGATGGTGTACGACCACAGCTCGCTGCTCACACCGACCGGGCGTGCCGCCGGCTCGCCCTCCTTCGGAGCCTCGCTGCGGTGCCCGTGGGCGAATGACGGGGACGTCAGCCAGGCCTGGAACGATTCTTCGTCAGCCCAGCGGGTCACGACGAGCCAGGTCAGGCGATCATCCGTCGGCTTGAGCAATTCGAAGCCTTCGAAGCCTGGGCGGTCGTCGACGGCGCCGGCGCGAGCGGCGAACCGGCGGGCCAGCTCGTCGCCGCCGTCGCTCGGCACTGTGATGGCGTTGATTTTGATGATCGTCATGGGACTGCTTTCTGTTCGAAGGCTCGTGGGTATGTCATCCATGCTGCCACTGTCTGCTGTACGGCTCCCCGGGGCGGATCTGAGGCGCTGTACCGCAGCGGTCGACACATCCGTCTCCCATTGCCGTGCCGTGTTGCCTATGCTGGAGTGGATATGCGACTCCTTCTCATCCGCCATGGCCAGACTCCCGGCAACGTTCTCGGGCGGCTCGATACCGCGCATCCCGGCCCCGGTCTGACTGATCTCGGCCGACGCCAGGCCGCCGCGATTCCGGATGCCCTGCGTTCCGATCCGATCGACACCATTTTCGTGTCGACGCTGTTGCGCACCCAGCTGACGGCGCATCCGCTCGCCACCGATCGCGCCCTCGACGTGCAGGTCGCGTCCGGTTTGCACGAGATTGAGGCCGGGTCGCTTGAAGGGATGCGCGATCGGGAATCCGTTCAGACCTATTTGGAAACTGCCGTGGCCTGGGGTTCCGGTGACCTTGAGAAGCGGATGCCGGGCGCGGAGACCGGGCATGATTTCTTAGGTCGCTTCGACCATGACATTGCCACCGTAGCCGCGAGCTCCGACGTCGCCGCCGTGTTCAGTCACGGCGCTGCCATTCGGGTGTGGACCGCGGCCCGCGCGCAGAACGTGCCGTCGACCTTCGCCAGGGCGAACGAACTCGACAATACCGGTGTGGTCGAACTCACCGGCTCACCTGAGGAAGGCTGGACGCTGCTGGCCTGGGCCGGGCTTCCGGTGGGCGGTATGGCCCTCGCCGACCTCAGCGCCTCCGATCCCCTCGGCGATCCCCTCGACGCCTGATCAGCGCCACTGGGGCCTGGCTGCTGGCTGCTGGGGCCTGGC
>Ga0307486_1000521_pt1 | contig 35144 bp, 27 predicted proteins | sample CBIW02metaG_FD_203663 | JGI IMG/M metagenome (GOLD analysis project Ga0307486, IMG submission 203663) | Sea-ice brine microbial communities from Beaufort Sea near Barrow, Alaska, United States - CBIW 0.2 | ecosystem: Environmental > Aquatic > Marine > Coastal | place: USA: Alaska | collected... | reverse complement strand
TTACACCAAGCTGTGTACGCGACCGAGTGTAGAGGTGAAAAAAATATATGATGCGCTCAAATTTAAAGACAGACCCTATGTGAGGAAGTCAAAAGTTGTGACCCAATTGTAAAAACAATCAGCATAAATAGTTGTATTACAAAACGTTGTCTAATTCGATTTTCAAGTTGGGTTAAAGGGCATAGCACGTGTGAGTTCACGACGGATCAACAAACAAAGCGGGAAACAGAGCGTTGAAACACGCTATTATATCACGTCCCTGAAACTGGACGCAACAGATAATCAGTCAGTCAGTCAGAGGCCACTGGGCAGTAGAAAAAAACCTCCACTGGAGTCTGGATGTGATTTTCAAAGAAGATGCCTCCCTGAAAAAGAAAGATCATTCCGCTCTCAACTACAACATGATTAGCAAAATGGCACTTCACCTGATTGATATGGAGAGTTCAACAAAAAAGAGTAAACCGTCCAAGAGGTTGCTCTGCCAACTTGATGATAAGTACCGGGAAAAAATCCTCAAAATCTAAAAGCGATTTCCCTGCAGGGTGGGTGTTTTGAGAGAAAAAGAAAAAGCACCCTAATTTGATTAAAAACACACTATTTTAGACGAGTAGAGATTTACTCGGATGACAGTAGTTCTTTTCTATACATTTATTTTCACTGAAGAGATATTGACAGAGAAAACTAACTGAAGCAATCAATAAGAGATAATAAAAGTCAACAAAAAACTTGATGCTGCCTATTTATTAGAGAGGTCTAGCCCAGTATCCAGATCTTGCCTTTCTATGTCAATTCCCAAATCCACCGGGCGCAATCTCAGCGAATTCTCTCGGCCTTCGGAATAGTATTCAATTAAACTATTGAGTTCAGAGAGATTCTGAACTTCAATTTTTACTTCAGTCACACCGTCGTGAAGTAAATCCAAATTCTTTGCGGCCTTTCTGGATAGATCAATGATGTTTTTGGAATTTTTAGGGAGTCGGTCGTTCACTTTTACCCAAACAAAATCTCCATTATCTATACGGCTAACTTTGACCATAGTGCCAAAAGGAAGAGTTTTGTGCGCTGCAGTCAAACTGTCGATATTGAATACCTCTCCGCTGGAAGTAAGCTTCATATTGAATCTTCTACCATAATAACTTGCTTTACCTTCCTGTATCAGCAAAGCATCAGGAGGTAAACCTGGGCGTGAAAATACAGGCAACGCGCTGGTAACGAATATAATAAACCAATTCCACATAAAACAAGAGATTTGCGAACTCTCACCAATAAAAGTGCCAATAGCTATAAAATGCGAAATCAGGTTTGCAGCATCTGTGATACTAAAGTAACTTAGATTTTTATTAATTTTTAAGGTGCACAATGATTAAAATCCTTCACACAGCAGATTGGCATTTGGGCAAGAGATTGCAGGAGTTTTCCAGATTGGAAGAGCAAAAGTTGGTTTTGAAAGAAATACAGGAAATTGCCGATAGGAAAGAGGTAGATCTGATCCTGCTTGCGGGTGATATTTTTGACACCTTCAACCCAAGTCACGAAGCCGTAGAATTGCTCTACAAGTCGCTGAAACGACTTACTAATGGCGGCAAACGTCCGATAATTGCCATTTCTGGAAATCATGACAGCACACAGTTTATAGAGGCTCCAGACCCACTTGCCCGCGAGATGGGAATATTTTTCTATGGGAAATATGAAAATGTTATCCCATGTGGTAAACTCGAATCAGGAATAGAGATCACACAATCTGCTGCTGGGTTTATAGAAATGAAACTGCCCCAAATTGATTTTCCAGTGCGGATCATACTTGCTCCCTATGCCAATGAAGTATCACTTAAAACCTATCTGGGAGAAGGTGACAGAGAGGCAGAGTTTAGGGGTTTACTGGAAAAAAACTGGGAAACCATTGCAGATACGTATTGTGATGAACGCGGCGTAAATCTTTTCGCAGGCCATTTCTTCTTTATGAAAGAGGGTTCAACTCCTGAAGTAGAACCAGAGTCAGAGCGACCGATATTGCACGTGGGTGGCACTCAGGCACTCTTTACAAAAAATATTCCCTCACAAATCCAATATGCAGCTTTAGGCCATCTCCATCGTTATCACCGCGTAGGTCATGAACATTGTCCTGTGGTATATGCAAGTTCCCCACTGGCTTATTCGTTCAGTGAAGCGGATCAGCAAAAGCAAGTTATACTGATAGAAGCTCAGCCCGACGAGCCTGTGACGTATACGCCCATCGGATTAAAGCAGGGACGGCCGCTATATAGGATGAAATTTGAAGAGCTAACTGACGCGATTCTTTGGTTGGAGGCGAATCCATACTGTTTTGTAGAGATCACTTTTGTGACAGAGCATTCTATTGATGCAGCGACAAGAAAAGCGATCATGAAAGCACACGATGGCATTGTGAATTTGATCCCTCAAATAAAAAATCCTTCGGGAAGAGATGATTTTTCTTTGCAAGTATCCGATTTGAGCAAAGACATGGAAAGTCTTTTCAAGTTGTTTTACGAAAGTGAAAAAGGGCAAGAACCCAACGCAGAACTGCTTGATATTTTTAAGGAAGTAATCAGCCAAAACGACGAAGCATGATCCCAATTAAACTAGATATAGAAGGCCTTTACTCGTACAAGGAAAAGCAAACAGTAGATTTTACCCCCCTGACTGGTGCAGGATTATTCGGGATTTTCGGGGCTGTAGGAAGTGGAAAATCCTCCATCTTAGAAGCTGTACTTTTGGCACTCTATGGGAGTACTGAAAGACTATCTGATCGAGGTGAGAAAAACAGCATGGTCAATCTCCAAAGCGATCACTTGCTATTGAATTTCGAATTCAATGCGGGGAAAAATAATGTTAAAACCTATATGGCACGTTATTCTGCCAAGCGCAATTCAAAAAATTTTGATGATGTAAAGCCTGCAGAACATACATTTTATGAAAAAATAGAGGGCGAATGGGAGCCTATTTCGGCTAGAGCGGAGGAAATAGTGGGAATGAAAAAAGAGCATTTTAAGCAAACTGTAATTATTCCACAGGGGAAATTTCGTGAATTTATAGATCTCACTCCTGGTCCGAGAGCTGAAATGATGAAGGAGCTTTTTGGGTTGGAGAGATTTGATTTGTCTCGAAAAACAGGCTCACTGCTTAAGGTGGTGCGGGAAGAAAAAATACGTTTGGACACGCAGCTTTCTGCATTGGAGTTCTATTCTGAAGATGTGGTGAAAGAAAAGGAATTCAAGTTGACCGAACTCCAAAAGCAGGCCTCAGAAGCGAAGCAACATTTTCAAAAAATTGAAAAAGAAATTCGTGTAAAAGAAGCTCAACGGGAGAAGTACCAGCAGCTTCAAAAATTCCTTCACGAGCGGAAAGAGCTTGCTAGGTCGAAACCAGAAATAGAAAGGCAGCGACTACTCCACTCTGAATTTATCAAAGCCAAAACACATCTTCGTCCTGTATGGCAGCGCATCAATGAGACGGTGAAGGAGTTTGAAAAATATACTGTATCGGAAAAGTATTGTAGCGACTCCGAGTCTGTCTATGAAAGAGAGATAGTTGTGTTAGAGGGGGAAGAAGAAGATCTCAAAACCAAAAATAAAGAGCGTCCCCAGCGGGAAAGTAAAATTCGGGACCTCAAAAAGGTAATTGACATTCAGAATCAAAATGAAAAGCTCGCTGATGCTAATCGGACGTTAGCAACATTACAACCAGAAATAGCCACCAAAAATGCAACTCAAAAATCATTAGAAATTAAAATTGCTGATTTAGAGAAAAAACATGATCAGATCGTCTCCACAGATAGTAACCATTTAGCTTTACTAATCTCTGAGGCAAAGGATTGGAGGAGTCTGAATAATCTTATCGGCAAACTTGACGATGAAATAAGTAAGATATCAAGTGAAAAAAAACGAATTCAAGACTCTCTAGAAGCGCTTATTTCTACTTTACCCCAACCTGAATTAACTCTGGATAATTGGCAAACCAGTCAAAAATCCCTGATTCATCGCCTGGAATCTGAACGGGATCTTTTAGCACAAAAAATAGGGTTGGCTGCTCATGTACATTTATTACATGGAGGGGAATCCTGCCCTCTTTGTGGCGCGATGGAGCATCCTAGTCCTTTGGAGGCGAAGTCAGAGGAAACTCTTTTTGATCAAAAAAACATAGCAATTGGTGAGACGAAAGTCCTCTTAGAAAAGATCGCTGTTTCAATTCAGAAAAAGTCGGAATTAGATTTTCTTCAATCAAACCACCACCAACATCTCCAAGAAAAAAAACAGACAAAATCTGAAGAAGTTTGTAAGTTCATAAGTCTGAAAACCAAGCTTTCTGCTGAGGGTACAAACTCAGTAGAAGACTTGACAGACAAAATTTCTACTTTACAACAGAGTACTCAACTGAAAGAAAGCCTACAGAAAGAGATAAAATCAGTTAGAAATCAATGGAATTCAGAACGTGTCCAACTTGAAAAATCTAAACAGACATTGCACGCTGCTCAACTGAAATTGCAATCGGTACAGTCCATTATTTTAACTAAAAAAGATGAAATAAAAGATCAGAACTTCTGTAAGCAGTTTTTCTCAAGAGCTACTGAAGAAATTCAGGCAACCATTAACAAAGTAGAAAAACACATAGAAGATGCCATTCAGAACCTGGATGAAAAGCAAAAACATCTTCGTGAGAGAAGAGAAGCCCAAATTAAGAATTCGGAGAATTTGAAGGATTTTCAAAAGAGAAAAACAGAAGCATCCGAAGAACTCACTCATCTAAAAGAAGATTTTGAATCTCTGAAAATCCAACACGATTTTGAAGACGAAGAGAAATTATTCAGACTATTTCAGCACTCCTTAGACGAGGAAGAGATAGTCAGGGAGATTAAACAATTTGACCAAAAACAGATAATTGTAGACAGTCGTATTCAGGAATTAGAATCAGAAGAAGGTATCAGCGATTTTGTCGAGCAGAATTACCAACTGCTATTGTCAGACTACACTACACACAAAGAACTCGCTGAGGTGAGCCAAAAAAACAATCTATTGCTGGAAAGGGAAATTCTTGAAGAACTAAAAAAGTTAAAAGAAAAAATAGCATTAGAAGCCACCTTAGCAAAACTTGAAATCCGTCAATCTTATCTGATTGAGTTAGATAGGCTTTTCAAAGGAAGTGGTTTTGTGAAGTATGTAAGTTCGATCTACTTGAAGGAACTCTGTAATACTGCAAATTTGAGATTTATGAAGCTCACCAAAAATTCTTTAAGTCTGGAAATTGACGATAACAATACTTTTTGGGTGATTGATTATCTTAATGGTGGAAAGAAGCGGTTGTTAAAAACGCTTTCTGGAGGTCAGACTTTTCAAGCCTCACTTTGTCTGGCTTTAGCTTTGGCAGAAAAAGTGAAAGCGCTCAATCAAGCAGATCAAAGTTTCTTTTTTATGGATGAAGGTTTCGGAGCATTGGATAAAAACTCCCTACGTGTTGTATTCGAAACACTTAAAGAACTTCGTCATGAGAATCGGATTGTAGGAATCATCAGTCATGTGGAAGACTTGCAGCAAGAAATTGGTGCTTATGTGAAGATAGAACTTGATCAGGAGAGAGGTTCTCGAGTGTCTTATTCCTTTTGAGCGACAGTTTACACCATGTCAACTTCGTGCAAAATTATAATAGTGAGGCTTTTTCGGATAGTTATCGGAGCGAGATAAAACAAAAAATCTCGATTAATAAGCCACAACAATGCCTATTAAATTAATATATGCTGGGATATCTTTACTGGCGAAATAGCGGATAATGATATTTAAGAAAATTTCCTAGTAAAAAATCATCTGACGACTGACAGACGATTTTTATAATACTAATGTAGAAAAGCCAGTTACAATATATTCTCATTCACCCATTCAATTTCTTCCTGACGAATTGTATGATTTGAGTCTTTGAAAATCAACACTTTCACTTCTGATCCCAGACTGCTCAGTAGGATTTCCGATTCTTTGATTCTGGAAAGTGGCACGTGAAAATCTCGTTCGCTACTTCCAATGAAGATTTTAGTGCGCTCAAAATTTCCAGAATAGTTCTTTGCCTGAATTTTCTCACCAATTAAGCCACCCGTAAAAGCGATCACTCCACCAAACTTTTGAGCATTTTGCGCAGCAAACTCAAGACACAAACATGCACCTTGAGAAAAGCCAACTAGCACCACGTTTTCAGAAGAAATACCCTCTTCAGTTAGCTGACTCCATGCCTCATTCACCGTTTGTAGCGAACAAGCCAATGCCACTTTATTATATTCATCTGGCGCCATAAAACTATTTGGATACCAAGTTCCATTAACGGCCTCTGGAGCCAAAAGCGCGTAATCATCAAGCTTTAAGTATTTTGTCAACGATAAAACACTCTCTGGATTTGCCCCTCTCCCATGAATTAGAATCGCAGCTTTTTTCGCCTGACTCAATGGAATCCCAGCTGTTTTTATCTTATTCATAGGCTTCCACATTTAGCTTAACCGGAGTCAGACTCGCTACTAACTTTTTGCGGTTTGGTTCAGCCCATTCCGGTAATTTGATCAACTCACCTAAGTGAGCTTCATCCTCATCAATCGCAAATCCAGGCTCATCAGTTGCCACCTCGAAGAGCACTCCGCCCGGTTCTCTGAAGTATATGGATGTGAAATAATTTCTGTCTTTCACCTCAGTAACCTGATAGCCATTTTGCATCAAAATCTCCTGAACTTGGAGTTGCGAAGCAGCATTTTCAGTTCTGAAGGCAATATGATGTACACTACCTGTGCTTTGTACGCCTCTACTTCCAGATTTATCAAGAACGATGTCCACAATATCTCCAGGCTTTCCAGCTGTACCATACCGAAATCTGCCATTTTCCTCACCAATGAATCTATAATCCATATGTTCGGTCATCAACTTCTCAGTCAGCCCTTTAGCGAGTAGATTTAAGGTAGCGCCATAAAAACCTTTGATCGAGTGCTCAATTGATACTTGACCATAAGTCCAGCCGGTTCTATCATCCTGATCATTAGCGACCAACTCGATTCCCATACTGTCTTGATCTTCGAAGCGTATCAATTCATCACCGAAGCGAGTTAGAATATCAGATATAGGTATTCCAAATTTTTTCAGACGCTCCCTCCAGTATTCCAAAGAACCTGATGGAATAGAAAAGGCCGTATAACTAACTTCGCCAGTACCTTTAGAACCTTTGCGAGCCCCAGTAAATGGAAAGGTGGTAAATACAGTGCCTGGTCTGCCCAGCTCATCTCCAAAATAAAAGTGATAAACTCCCGGAGCATCGAAATTGATTGTCTTCTTGACCAGCCTCAATCCAAGAATCCCGGTGTAGAAATCAATATTTGCTTGTGGATTTCCTGCTATCGCGGTGATATGATGGATTCCAGAGATTAATTGTTTCATGGATTTGGGGATAAATTATGATTTAGCTAGATGAAATTTCAAGTTCTAAAACAACTTTTTATATTGAATGGAAACTTTCAATCCCGCATTAGGGACTTCAAGAGAACTTTCAATCTAAGCCTGCTTTACAAGCTGAACGCTCATAATTAATCGAACTTGGTCACTCACGACTATACTACCTGCTTCAGTCACTACTGACCAAGTCAACCCATAATCCTTGCGGCTGATTTTTCCTTCAATCTCAAAGCCAGCTTTAGTTTGACCATAAGGATCTCCAGCTACTCCGCCAAAGTCCACATCAAGCGTCAGAGGGTTGGTAATTCCTTTTATAGTCAAATCGCCAACTAATTTATGCTCACCGCTGTCAGTTATAATTTTGCCGGTAAAACTCAATTTCGGATGATTCTCCCCATCAAAAAAATCCGCAGATTTCAAGTGAGTGTCTCTATCAGCCTGATTTGTACTGATGCTGTCAATTGCTGTGGAGAAAGATACTTGTGCATTAGAAAAATCATCTGATTCACTTTCTAGTTGTCCTTCAAACACTCTGAAATAGCCTGTCACCGTTGAGATAACCAGGTGCTTTACTTTGAATGATATTTCGGAATGTGTTGGATCAATAATCCATTTAGTGATTTTCATAGTATTTTTGTTTTTAGTTGTTTTTATTTGTTTTAACACTAATTGTATGTACACGAATTATGGTAAAAATTTTTATCCCCTCATTTTATTTAATAAATGATTGAGTTGCTGAACCTCCTCTACATCCAACTTGACGAAGTTTCTGTTTTCAGTTTCCACTTTCAATTGCAACTCGTCTAAGACTTTGAGTCCTTGGTCAGTAATTAGAATATCAACTTGTCTTCTATCGTTGGGGCATTCGTTTCGTAGGACTAACCCTTTAGATTTCAGCTTATCTACGAGTCGAGAAGCATTAGACATTTTGTTTAACATCCGCTGCTGAATAGAAGAAACCGTGGTAGGTGCACCATTTTGTCCTCTCAAAATTCTTAAAACATTATACTGCTCAGGAGATATTCCGTAAGGTTTGAAAAGCACCTTCTGAGAGGATACAATATAACTTTGAGTATAAAGTAAATTAACTATAACTTTATTATAAGGATCTTTAAATTCTTTTTGCTGAATGTCATCTTCTATTTTTCCCATCAGTAAATTCGCTATTCAATGTATATACACGTAATGTGCTCATAAAGTTTCAAATAGTGCTCGAATTATAAAAAAAGATGAAAATTTCTAGTTGAAATTTACTAGCCAATCTCCAATAAGTCTATTAATATTCTTTGGCTTTTCGATTGTACTGCTATGCCCTGCACCTGGAACCACCCTCAAAACGGCTTTAGCTATGCTCATCTGAATATATTTTGATTTTTCAGGCTTGGTGGCAACATCCTCATCGCCAGCTATGATAATGGTAGGACACTTAATGTTTTTTAGCTCATGTTCTATACCTTTTCTATAAATCACTCCTTCAACTGATCCTGTGATGTCTTTCTTATTTGCAATTAATTGTTTTCGCCAGAACTTTTTCTTGACTTCATTCATAGGATCTTCCAACCAGGATTGAGCAAATAAAATCGGCATTACCTTTGTCGCTACAGGAGAAATAACTCCAAATAGCTTAACAATTCCATTTAAGGACTTGTATTTAGGGAGATTCTCTATTGGCTCCGCATTAGCTGAAGTTTCTAACAGAATGAGACTTTTTATCCATTTGGGATGCCTGGCTGCTAGTCTCATTCCCACGAATCCTCCCATAGAAAGTCCCGCAAAGTGAACAGGACTTTGGCATACCCTCTCTATCAGTTCCAGGGCATCTTCTGTTAATGTATCCATATCGAAAGGAGGGAGAACTTCGCTCTGCCCCTGACCTCTATGGTCATAGCAAATCACCCTAAATCTCGCAGAAAGAAATTCAACTTGATCAGCAAACATTTTGTGACTAAAAAGTAAGCCATGAGAGAATACGATTGTTTCATCCCCATGTCCTTTTTCCTCATAATAGAGTTCAACTCCATTTACTCTGATCTTAGGCATTAGCTTTTATTTACGGTAGTGTGATTTGTTAGCCTGAGCCATCTAATATCAAGTTACCAATCTAATCCCGGCTGATGAAGAGGGAAACTGTCCTCCTTCAATTTGGCGGTATCAACTATATTTTTCACATCTTCCAAGAGTTTTTTGGCATCATAAACTATTCCGTCTTTGACGGTGTATTTAACTCCGCCCACTCGGCTTGCGTTATTATTTTCATCAATTCGGATAGCTCCAGTTCCGTATAGCACCTTAAAATTTTGTGATGGATTCTCTGCTACAATTACAAAATCAGCTAGTTTGCCTACCTCCACTGTTCCTATTTCTTTATCCATACCCAACAATTCAGCACCATACATGGTAGCTGACCTGATCACTTCCAACGGGTGAAATCCAGCCTCCTGAAGTAATTCTAATTCTCGAATATAGGCAAAGCCATAAAGTTGGTAAATAAATCCAGAATCAGAACCCGCAGTCACCCGCCCTCCCCGGTTTTTATATTCATTCACAAAAGTCATCCATAGTTTATAGTTCTTCTTCCACTGGATCTCCATCTCTGTGGTCCAATCAAACCAGTATGATCCATGAGATTGCCGGCTAGGCTCATAATACTTCCATAAAGAAGGTAGAGTATACTTCTGATGCCATTCAGCAGTTCTGGCACGCATCATATCCCTGTTGGCTTCATATATATTAAAGGTGGGATCAAGAGTGAAATCCAATTCCAACAACTCATTCATTACCATATTCCAGTGCTCGGAATATGGCGGTGCAGCTTGTTCCCAAAGTTTCCCAGCTTCACCAAATCGATGCTGCTCATTTTGATAATTATAATCGGGGCGAAAGTCTTGAATAGTTCTATTCTCAAATAAAGCTTCCGGAAGACCATACCAGTGCTCCATAGAAGTCAAACCAGCCCTGGCAGAATTCAAGACATTCCATCTGGCAACATCCATTTGTTGATGGTGCATAGCGGAACGCAAACCTATTTTTTTGTTTTCGGATAACGCTGCTTGCATCACTTCTGGATTAGCACCAAAAAATTTGATCCCGTCTGCGCCTTTTTCAGCATTTCCATTTACCCATGCCCTAGCTTCTTCAGCGGTTGTTATGGCCTTACCTGCTCCCTGACCAAAAGAAGTGTAGGCTACTATTCTAGGGGCTGTAATCTCATTGGATGCAGACCGTTTTTTTTGATCAAGCGTCCAGTCTAACCCATTTCCGGCTGAAGGATCTCTGACAGTAGTGACGCCATGTGCCAACCAAAGCTTAAAGACATATTCTGCAGGAGTTCCCTGACCACTTCCACCAATATGAGCATGGGAATCTATAAATCCCGGCAACAAGTAATGACCTTCCAATTCATACACTTTATCATCGGGACCCGCTTTAGGACGCCTATTTTCATTGATAGGAATACCAGGATAACCCACGACCTGAATCTGAGCAATTTTATTTCCTTCCACCACAATATCCACAGGACCAATAGGAGGCGATCCTGATCCATCAATAAGTGTAACTCCTCTAAAAATCATCCGGCTATACGGGCCATCTCCTTCTGATCGATTCGGAGCAGGTGTAATCTGAGAAAATATAGATGAGGATAAAACTATACTGAGCAGTGCTGAAAGTAAAAACATCTTCTTCATTCGCTTACTTTAGATGGATTCCTAAGTTAATCTAAATAGGTGTATTTTGAATAACATGTATGTCCACAATTGCGACAGTATCCTTATTTTATTAGCATCTTGATACGCTTGCTTACTGGACACCAAAGAAAATTAGACCGACCAGAATTGATTTTATGACAATTATATCTGTTTTTGGTAACAAAGCGGGTTGTCGTACTAATACTATCAACTTAACTCTGCAATGAAGGGGTTTTGAATTTTGAATTCTGATTTGAAAATTAAATATTAAGTTATGTTAAGATTGGGAAGCATGAAGTCAACGATACACACTTAAAAGACATGAAAGCAAACCTAGGTGAATCATCACTCTTGGAATTATCTAACAGGTGCAATCCCATAATCAAACATTAAATCTTACAAAAAAGCCCTCCCATTGAAACAGAAGGGCTTTTGAAAACTCGTTGGGAGTTTATAAATCTTTAAATTTCTCCATGATATCTTCAGAAATTCCCGTGTGTGAATATCCTCCATCGTGGTAAAGATTCTGCATAGTAACCATTTTCGTGAAATCAGAAAACATAGTTACGATGTAATCAGCGCAGGATTCAGCAGAAGCATTTCCTAAAGGTGAAAGTGACTCCGCAAAATTGAAGAAAGAATCAAACCCTCCAATGCCCGTTCCAGCAGTGGTTTTGGTAGGCGACTGAGAAATAGTATTTACTCTTACTTTTTTCAACTTACCATACCTGTAGCCATATCCTCTGGCTATACTTTCAAGCAATGCTTTGGCATCAGCCATATCTGTATAAAAAGGAAATACACGCTGTGCGGCGATATAAGAAAGGCCGACAATTGAAGCCCATTCGTTCATCACATCTTCTTTCTCGGCCACCTGCATCATTTTGTGAAAGGAAATTGCAGAAACATCGTATGATTTCATTGCCCAATCATAATTGAGGTCACCGTAAGATCTGCCTTTTCGAATGTTTGGAGACATCCCTATTGAATGTAGTAAAAAATCAAAATTCCCTCCAAGATATTCTTTTGCTTCAGCGTATAGCTTCTGGATATCTTCAGTGCTGGTGGCATCTGCTGGTATCACGATTGTATCACATTCTTTAGCGAGGTCATTGATAGCACCCATACGCATTGCGATAGGAGCATTAGTTAGGACAAATCGAGCGCCTTGCTCTTTGGCTTTCAAAGCCGTCTTCCAAGCGATTGAGTTTTCGTCAAGGGCGCCGGTAATAATTCCCAGTTTTCCTTGCAACAAATTTTCTGACATATAACTATGAGATTGTTTTCAAAAATATTGCCCAAAAATAAGGAAAAATTATCATTCACCTGAATCATTTTAAGAGATCGGTCAAATTAGCGCCTGATCAATTCCTTTGCACTTTCCAAAGCAGAGGCTGAAGGACGATCTCCTGAAATCATTTTTGCAAGCTCCTGAATTCTTTCTTCAGTATCCAAAAGTTTAATTTTGCTGACAGTTTTGTCTGCCGAATTATCTTTAAAAACAAAATAGTGAAGATCTCCCTGTCCTGCCACCTGCGGTAAATGGGTAATGCATATCACCTGATGTGTCTTTGCAATATCCTTCATCATCCCAACCATCTTCAAAGCAACTTCGCCGGAAATACCTGCATCTATTTCATCAAAAATAAGTGTAGGAAGAGCAATTTTATCCGCCATCATGTATTTGATTGCAAATAATAATCTTGAAAATTCACCTCCTGAGGCAACTTTTCTCAATGCTTGAGGGGTGGATCCTTTATTCGCAGAAAATAATAATTCCACTCCATCCATTCCATTTTCAGATGGGGAAACTAATTTATGTTCTAGCTGGATTTTTGAGTTTTCCATACCCAAACCCTTCAAGAGGTCCTCAAGAGATTTTTGAAAATCACCAAAGGATTTTATTCTTTTCTCACTTAGTTTTTTGCCAGATTCAGAAACATTTGATTTGGCTAAATCCAATGCTTTTTTAGCTTTACTTAAAGTCTCATCCATATTTTGAACGGCAAAAACCTTATCTGCAAGCTCCTTTTCTAAGGCGATTAATGCTTCAATAGAATCTAGACCATGTTTCTTTTGAAGTTGATAGATTTTACTAAGACGATTTCTGGTTTGATCTAGTTTCTCAAAGTCTATTTCCACTTTTCCATCCTCATCACTCAGCGTTTCTTCAATATCTTTTAGCTCGATGAATGCTGCCTGAAACCGCTCTTTTAATGGAGTGAAAATATGGGCTAATCGCTCTAAGCCTATCATCGTATTTTGAGCCTGAGCCAAAACATTCAATACTCCGATTTGCTCATCTTGAAAAAGATGTAATATTTCATTGATTTTAAGCTTGATCTCCTCAGCATTTTCCAGAATTTCCTGAGAAGATTCTAATTCCGTGAGTTCACCCTTTTTTAATCCTAAAGTAGAAAGCTCCTCCAATTGAAATTGGTTGAAATCGGCCTCTTTCTGTAATTCTAATGCATTTATATTTAGCTCAGAATAATGCTTTTGAGCGTGCTGCAGGCTCTTAAAATCAACTTTATAGGTTTTCAATTCTGATTTTGCACCTGAGAAAGCATCAATGAGTCCTAATTGATAATTGCCTTCTCCAAGCTGAAGGGTATCATGCTGCGAATGAACATCCATTAGATAAGTCCCCAAAATCTTCAAGACGTCTAAAAGAACTGGTGTGTCATTGACGAATGATCTTGACTTTCCCGCTGGACTTATTTCTCTCCTAATGATACAAGAAGATTCATAATCCAACTCCGCTTTTTCGAAAAAATCTGCTAAGCCATATGATCCGATTTCAAATACTCCTTCGATCACACACTTTTTATCTTCGTGAAGAAGGGTTTTAGAATCAGCCCTATTTCCCAATAACAACCCAACTGCACCAAGCATGATAGACTTACCTGCACCAGTTTCCCCAGTGATCATGCTGAGACCTGCAGAAGGCTGCATGTTGAGGTGATCGATGAGGGCATAATTGGAGATGCTTAGTGACTTGAGCATTGAATTTATAATGGTTTGTACAAAGCTAAAAAATAGAGTTAGCTTTTAAGCAGCTCGTTATATTTTCTCGCGTTATTTGGGTCAACCTGTAGTAATAATTTCACTGCCTCAGTTCTTACCTCTAAAGGCGCGTTCTTTAAAATCTTTGATATTTCATCACTTTTGGCATCCATAAAAGAAATGACGAAAATACCATTTGGCTGGGTAGAATTAGCTTTTGCAACTATTTTGATTGCTTCGAGAATATTTTGGTATGCTTGGTCGGGCTCGATCAGGAGAATATCTAAGCCTTGTCGATGATACAAATAATAAGCATCACGGATAGCAGAAAATACGGACGAAGTATAAATATCATTGATCAACCAGTACCTATTACGCTTATCAGAAGTGCTTTGCCCCCATCCATTTCCCGCCTGTTGGGCATTATTTACAATATCATTTGCCGCCACATAAAACACATCCCCCCCTCTACTTTCGAAGGAATCATAATCCATTCCTAAGGCTATCTGAGCATAATAGGCTAGTAGCGAACTAATATTATTTAAAAATGTGAAGCGATTGAATTCCAGCGGTTGCGATTCTATATAATTGAAACTCCAATTTCTATCTGCGAAGTTAAATAACAAACTCTCATAATTTGTCCCATAAACAGGTCGAACAATCTGAATCTGTACTGTAGCATTATAGGTTCCTACTTGAGGAACGTCATTGATGGTAATAAGTAAGTTTCCCTTAATTCGCTCTTCCGGCTTAAATTCATCATTGGTCCAAGATCGTCCATTCAAGAACTGCTCAAAGCTTGTCTTCATCTGTGTGAATATCGTAGTGTTTTGAATTCTTGCCCGCTCACTATTGATAATTACTGTGAAATTGAGCTCCTGAGAAAACGCATGATGAGAGAGGATTAAAAATAAAATCAGAGTTACTCCTTTTTTCATAGTCATAAAAATAGAGAAATCTTAACGTTTACACCCAAACTGGGATTGTTTTGATTTGATCCAGAATTAATTCAGCTATTCGATTTTTTGTAGTTAGTGGGGAAATCACATCAGGCCCATCGGTTTTATAGATGCGCACTTTATTAGTATCGCCCCCAAATCCAGCTCCTTTGTCCTGCATTGAATTTAACACTATCATGTCGAAGTTTTTGCTGATCAGCTTTCTTTTAGCATTCTGCTCTTCATTATCAGTTTCCAACGCAAAGCCAACATGAATTTGATGGGGCCTTTTCATTTTACCCAGAGAAGAGGCGATGTCTTTGTTCTTTTTTAGTAAAATAGACAGGTTATCGTCCGTTTTTTTAATTTTTTCTTGGGAAATATCTAAAGGAGCATAATCAGCTACAGCTGCCGAAAAAATACAAATATCCATGTTAGGTGCAATTTCAACTGCCTTTTCATACATCTCTGCAGCTGATTTTACATCGGTCCAATGATAGCTACTTTTATTTACCGGAAGAGATATGGGTCCAGAAATGACGTGTACGTCAGCTCCCCTTTCAATAAATGCCTTTGCGAGTGCAGCACCCATTTTTCCACTCGAATGATTGCTAATAAATCTAACTGGGTCGAGTGCCTCTTGAGTGGGACCCATAGTAATTAAGACTTTTTTTTGAGAAAAATCAGATGTCCGTTTAAAAAATTCCTGAATCTCAGCAACTATATGATCAGGCTCCATCATTCTTCCCTGGCCAGATAAGCCACTAGCCAATTCTCCGGATTCTGCCGGTAGTATGATATTCCCGTAGGATTCTAATGTTTTCAGGTTGGCTCTGGTGGCGGGATGTTGATACATATCCAGATCCATTGCTGGAGCGATCATGACAGGGCATCTGGACGAAAGATATACGGCAGAAAGTAAATTATCGCATGTCCCATGTGCAAACTTTGCCAAGGTATTGGCTGTGGTGGGTGCCACTAAAAGTAAATCTGCCCAGATTCCCAGCTCGACATGATTGTTCCATTCCCCAGTATCATTTTTTTGAAATTTAGACAAAACCGGTTTGCCAGAAAGTGTCGCTAAGGATAATGGGGTAATAAAATCAAAAGCAGAGGTGCTCATAATGAGTTGCACCTCTGCTCCAGACTTAACTAATAAACGGGTCAGAAAAGCAGACTTATAGGCAGCAATACTGCCTGTCACACCTAAGATAATTTTCTTACCCTGAAGGCTCATCATCTTACTCTTCAGTAGAAGGAGCTTCTGGTATTCTGTGATAGATCTTATCTTCCATAAACTCTTCCATAGCTAGAGTGCTTGGCTTTGGCATTCTTTCGTAGAATTTAGAGATTTCGATTTGCTCTTTGTTTTCAAATACTTCTTCCAAATTGTCCACAGTGGATGCAAATTCAGAAAGCTTTCCATTCAACTCTTCTTTCAAGGTATTTGAAATTTGCTTTGCGCGCTGTCCAATTATATGAAGAGATTCGTAGATATTACCTGTTTTGTCTGCGACCTTATCAAGATCTCTGGTGATGATGGATGGATTAGTTGCCATATTTTTTAGGATTATATTTACTTGTTATCTGGTTTAACTTCAGGTTTTTGAGAAGTGATTTTAGATTCTTGCTCCGCTAGCCTGTCAGCGTATTCCTGCTTGAGTAACATGTGATCTCGGTATTCTTCTTTTGCTTCTGCTTCGAATTTTTTTACGTTTCCAGTGTATTGACTGTTTGAATACCTTCTGTAGAAGGTAGTCGCAAAGCCCATAGCGTCTTTAAGCCTCTCTTCTTTCTTAGGAAAGGCGCTGTTAGCCGCGTAATCTGCACTTACTTCTACGAGCTTCGAGGCAAGCTCTTCATTATGTTTACTCTCTGGGTAGTCTTTGGCGAAATTTTGGAAGTTGATAATGCATGCCCGATAGAAGTCGCCGGGATATAATCCATCCTTCAATCTGTAATACATCTCAGACTCCATAAATGCCTTCTCTTCAAATCTATCCTGAAGATCCTCCAGCATACCCATAGCACGCTCGTAACTCGCAGAGGCGGGGAACTTTGTGACGAATTGTTGAATAGCGGCAACTGCTTCTTGAGAACTTTGCTGATCGAGATTGTAATCCGGAGCATCCAAATAAAGCGAATATGCATTCATAAATAATGCCTCTTCAGCCAATGGGCTACGATTATACGTTCGGTAAAAGTTGCTAAAATAACCTGCAGCCTCAATGTAGCGCTTAGTCTTGAAATGGCAATTGGCATAGTTATAATCTGCGAGTTCGGCTTTTTCACTCCCTCTAATCACAGGCAATACTTTGTCGTAAAGAATTATCGCTTTGTTATACTCGCCAGCTTGGTAATATTGATTTGCACCTGCATAAAGTTCCTCCCAGTTGGTGCTCTTTTCCAGTTTGGCAAAGGGACCACAAGAGCTTATAGCAAAAATTAAAATCAGAAATAGTATGGATTGTATGCGCATGTTCATTTTCAAGACCGCAAATATACGGGATAATTTTTGGGATTCAAATGAGTGGAGTGTGAACTCAACTGTGTTACTTCTTGACAACGAGTTTCTTGGTGACAATATTTTTATTGTCCAAGAAAAGAGTATAAAGATATACTCCAGGGTTCAGATCAGCAACATTAATTGCCAATGTAGATCTTTCGGGGTCAAGGGCATATTCTGCCACTGGATTGCCAATGAAACTGTTAATAGCTATTTTAGCCTGAACTTTAGTGTTCTTAAATTCATAATCAAGTTGAGCAATTCTCACACTTGGGTTTGGGTATACGTCGCTAAGTACAAGATCACCATAGTCAAAATCACTGACTTTCAGGGTTGGATCGATTACATCATATCTTGCTTCAAGAACAAAAACGTCTCTTACATTGGACTCATTGACAAATGTAAGATCGAAAGACCCCCTAGTCTGAACCATACCCATATCAAAATCGAGGTAAAGATCTGTCAGCAATTCACCTGACTTTAGTGTCAGTTTAATTTTAGCTAAATCCTTTTTAGAATCGTAACATTGATCTGCTAAGCAGATTCTCACTTTCTGAGAAGAGCCAATATTACCTTTAAGATTTTTGAGGATATACGTTTTTGGTTGATCGGAATCATTCTGTAGAATGACCGTTTTTCGTTGAGAAGAGCCCATATCACCTCTAAATTCAAGTTCCTCACTTAGCACGCGGACTTGTCTCGCCTCCGATACTATCGGAGCCACTAAACATAGCCAGGTAAAAAAAATGAGAAATCGTTTCATGTAGAGTCTTATCAATAAGGGCGTAGTTTGTTTCAACCGTATTCAATATACGGACAAAAGTAGGTGAAAGGCTATCGATTAAAGGAAAAATCGGGTTAATTTCTGTTAACCCTTATAGAATTTTTTAGCTGATCTCACGTTACAGTTTCTTAGTCACTTCCTACAAAGGTGACAAAGTCGGTTTTTCAGGTTTCCATCCGCGTTTTTCCATTGACTTTCTGATTTCTTCCTCAGTCGGAAGTACAAGTTTTACCTCAGGATCATCAAATAAATTTTTTGCAGTTGGATCTACTTCCTCCACTTTTCTCCATAAAAATATATCTTCCATGCTTGGGCGCTCCTCTGCCCTCCAACTATACCCCTCAAGTCTAGAATTTTCTTCTGTTAGCTTTTGAAATGGCGTAAACACTCCGTGAGGTTTAATCCCATATGCAACTCGCTGAATTACACCATCTTGGAATTTTATCTTGATATTTGCACTAAGTGTACTGTTGATGCCTTGAGTAAGTGTATCTGCCTGAAGAGCATAGTAGAGAGATTCTCCGTTTCCATCAATATCTAAGCGGCTGATCTGACCATCTGTAAAATAGCCCATCAGAGTCCTGCCTTTCATTTGATTGAAATTAGCAATAGTATCTTGGGTGATGACAAAAACTTTTCCTTTCATAGATACCCGATCTAGTTGCTCGTTAGCAAGATAGTAGACCATGCTATCTGCGGTAATCTGACTTTTTTGATTCCACATCACTGGATCTCTAAACATCCGGATAGATGAATCTGAATAATTGTAGACCAAAGAATCAGCCACACCAGACATATCTTGGTTTAGAATTTTTACCGAGTGAAATGCCAACATATAAGAACTGCTGTCACGCTCATCATCTTGAGTTATCAGCGTGTCAGCGGTCATGTATAACGTATCTTTTTCAAAATATCTCCTAACAAGTGCATTTCCTCTAACCAAACTATAATTCCGCTCTTCAAAATATTCTCCTCTGTCACCAAAAACTTCCACTTGTCTTTCTTTACTGAAAATACTTACGTTTTCCTTTCCCTCATAGTATCCATCCATTTCCGAATAAAAGAGCTCTTTAGCCTTAATCCTATTGGTCTCGGAATCCACAATGCCATCATAAAAGCGAAATTTTTTGGCTTGAGTTTCGTAAAAGCTTCCATCTTTTGCATCAAGGGTATTTCCTTCCTTAGACACCAAATTGGTCAAGCCAATAGTCTCGGCAGTTTTAGGCACTGTCAAATAGGTAAGGTCGTTGGTCTTCATCGTATAATCTGGATTTACCAATACCACGTTATTTTGAAACGTAATGCGCTCAATATTGACTTCATACTTTCCTTTTTCACTAGTGAGCACGTTGGTAGAATCAACCACTTTCCCATCATTAAAATAAGAGGCGATATTACCTTGTCGATCATAGTCAAGATATTCAGTGGTCAATGTGGTTTCTGAATTAGTGAATACAACGTTTCGACGAAGCTTTGCCAACTTAGTATTGCCATCATACTCAGCGTAAACACTAGTAGTCTGAACAGGATCAACCTGATCTTCAATTCTCACATGCCCAAATAGCCGAGCTTTATTTTCCTTTCTGAAAAAATAGGCAGAGTCACAAAAGATAAGCGTGTTCTGATGCTTCATTTCTACAGAACCTATCAAACGTTCGAATCCGTCTGCGTATTTAAGCAGACCTGCCCCCAATATCTCCAAACTGGCGTCTTCTTGACCTGATGCTGTAAAACAAACCACGCAATTAGACAGGATAACAAATAAAATAAGGCTTGTGAAAAATCTCATAGCTTTTAGAATGAAGGCAAAATTAGCAGAAATTGATATTTTTGGACAATGGTCGAACGTTTTATCATACACATCCGGAACAATTCAATCTTAACACCTTCCAAAAACTATCTAGTGGGCTGTAGCGGCGGAATAGATAGTATGGTTCTGTGCACCTTACTGATGAAGGCAGATATTCCCTTTGAAATTGCCCATGTCAACTTTCAACTTCGTGGTCAGGAAAGCATGGAGGATGAATCTTTTGTCAGGAACTGGGCAGACCATCACGACAGAGTTTTTCACTTACTAAATGTCGATACCAAATCTTATGCCTCCGAACATCATATCTCTACGCAAATGGCCGCCAGAGAGATTCGCTACTCGTGGTTTGAAGATGTGAGAACTGAACGTAAGTTAGCCGGTATAATTTTGGCACATCACAGAGATGATCAGATGGAGACGATTTTTCTCAATCTAATCAGAGGAACCGGAATCGAAGGAATCTATGGAATGGCTGAGCATCGAGGTCGATTGATCAGGCCGATATTGTCTTTTTCAAGAGCAGAAATCTCAGGCTATGCCAAAGAAAATTCCATTCAGTGGCGTGAAGATAGCTCGAATGAAAAGACTGATTATAAACGAAATCATCTAAGACATATAAGCTTGCCGGCTTTATATGACTTATCTCCTGATGCAAAAGAAAATTTATTCAACTCGTTTTCTAGATTGCGAGATACAGGCAAAGCCTTTGGAGGCTTGTACGAACGCTGGCAACTTGAAAAAATAAAGGTAGAAGACGATTTGCAAATCCTGAGCTCAACAGAGATAAAATCCCTTCCCGGTGCTGTAACTTTACTATACTTTTGGATTCGATCTTATGGCTTTAATTCACATCAGGCGCAAGATGCCTATCAAACATGCCTAAGAAATGAATCCGGCAAAATCTTTGAATCGCCAACGCACTTGCTCAACATCGATAGAGAGGCGATGATCCTTGCTCCTCGACCGCTTACGTTTTCTGAAATCGAAATCAATCAGGACGATATAGAACTGAAACTTCCAGAATGCACGTTTGATTTGTTGAAGCTAGAAGGCAAAGATGAACTTGATAAATCAAGGCAGAATGCCATGCTTGATTTGGAACGTCTCACTTTTCCTCTGACTATCAGGACTTGGCAGGAAGGAGATAAATTTACCCCACTGGGTATGAAAAACACTAAAAAAATATCTGATTTTTTAATAGATTTGAAAGTGCCTTTATTAAAGAAAAGCTCCGTAAAAGTATTACTTTCAGAAGGGAAAATCGCCTGGGTGATCGGACTTAGAATATCAGATTGGGCAAAATCAACCGCTGCTACCAGGAAATTACTTTATTTAAAAAAACGAGCATAATGCGTAATCCTTTTTCTAAAACATATACCGAGGAACAAGTGCGAATATTTGAGTTTTTGACTCAGATTAAGTTTTTTGAACGCATGAAAAATAAAGAAATGGCGCGATTTATCCCCGCGATGCATCATCGGAAATATACTAAAGATGAGGTGGTTTTTTTCAGCAAAGATCCCAGCCAGGCACTTTACTTGGTTAAATCTGGAAATATATGCCTTACAATAGACATCAAGGACAATTTTGAAACTATCCTAGAGATAAAAAAAGGGGAAGCATTTGGAGAAAACTCATTGCTAGAAAACACCAAAAGAACCTACACTGCAATTATCAGCTCTAACGAAGCTGAGCTCATCGTAATCCCTCATTTTGCGATTCAAGAGATCTTCCAAAGCAATCCTAAAATTAAGGCCAAGATGATGACTTCTTTATCGGAATATTATAATATAAATAATCAGCGACTTTTTGGTTCTTATAGAGAGTCCTTTGGCTTCTTCAGTCTTCGACAAATGTTCGAATAAGACCATAAAAAATAAGATATGAGGCATTTGTCAAAAAACCTTAGTCGCCTCCAAACTAATCTTGGGTCTGCTTCAATTCCTTGGCATTCTTTGATAACTTAGCCCCGCTTTTAGCAGTATTTATAAATCTTAAAAAAACATATATTATGAGTAAAGTAACCGTAGTCGGTGCTGGAAACGTTGGCGCAACTTGTGCTGATGTCCTGGCATATCGCGAGATCGCTGAAGAAATTGTTTTGATTGACATCAAAGAGGGAATAGCTGAAGGAAAAGCGCTTGACATTTTTCAAAAAGCGCCTATTAATCAGTACGACAGCCGAACTGTAGGAAGCACTAATGACTATTCCAAAACTGCCAATTCCGATGTAGTGGTGATCACATCCGGTCTTCCCCGCAAGCCAGGAATGACTCGAGATGACTTGATCGAAACTAACGCAGGAATCGTTAAATCGGTGACTGAAAATGTGATCAAACATTCTCCAAATGCGATCATAATTATAGTTTCTAATCCTCTTGACGTGATGACTTATCAGGCTCACATCACCTCTAGAATCTCTAGAAACAAGGTGATCGGAATGGCAGGAATCTTGGATACCGCTCGTTATAGAGCATTTATCGCAGAAGAGCTAAATATTTCTCCTAAAGAAATTCAGGCTATCTTGTTGGGTGGTCATGGAGATACCATGGTTCCACTTCCCCGATATACTACAGTAGCAGGTATTCCTGTTACAGAATTGATTTGCGAAGAGAAACTAGAGGCAATCATTGAGAGAACTAAATCTGGAGGAGGCGAATTAGTGAAGCTTATGGGTACGTCTGCATGGTACGCTCCTGGCGCTGCAGCAGCTCAGATGGTGGAAGCTATTTTGAAAAATCAAAGAAGAGTATTCCCTGTTTGTATTAAGCTTGAAGGAGAGTATGGTATTGATGATTGCTACCTTGGCGTGCCGGTAATTCTTGGCAAAAACGGGGTAGAGAAAGTATTGGAGCTTGATCTTAATGCGGAAGAAAAAGCTTTACTGGAAACTTCCCGCGGTCATGTGAAAGAAGTGATGGCAGTTTTGGATAAACTTGCTAAGTAAAAAAGCCTTAAATTTAACTATCAGACCTCAGTTCCCTGTTCTATTTACAGGGGTTCTAAGGTCTGATTTTTGTATAACCAAATTTGAAATTATTCAATAGCCTGTGAAGATCTGGAAAAGCCTCATAGTTCTTTTTTTAAGTGTTGTTTTGGCTGTGGGTGGCTTTTGGATATATAGATCCTATTTTTATTCTAGACAGATCAATAGTCTTGAAGTCATTAGTCAAAATGCCGTACTGGTATTTGAATCAAATGAAGCTGCAAATACGTGGAACAAACTTGTAGAAAATCCTGTGTGGGAGATTCTAAAAACACTTCCAGTATTTCAAAAACTCTCCGATCAGTTGATCACTTTGGACAGCCTTAATGGTGATTCTGGTAAAATAACTAGCTTAATCAACGGTCAACAAGTCACGCTAAGCTTGCATTCCACAGGAATTGACACGTTTGATTTACTTTATACCATCAACTTAGATCCAGATAAAGCTGAAGACATCATTCAAGAAATTAAAACTAAAATTCCTTCAGGGGCCAGATTTCAAAAACGATCTTATTCTGATCAAGAAATACTTGAGTATTATAATTCCGCTAATGAAAGATTATGGAATATCGCACTCATAGGTCATTTGGCAGTCGTTTCTCCTTCCTCCTTTCTGGTGGAAGAATCTATACGCTTTTTTGTTAATTCTGATCAACAAAGCTTTTACCAACTCTCAGAGAGCGTTCCCTATAATGTTGGCTCATTGGGAAGACTTTTGATCTCGGGTAAAGGTGTTGCAAGTATGCTAAAAGGCATAAAAAATAACAGAGAGGGAGACCAGGTCGCCGCCTTAGAATCCTTGCCTGGAGGTGTTTCGCTAGACTTGATTTTAGGAGAAAACCAACTGATATTCAAAGGGACGGCAGTTTACGATGAGCCGGTAAATTTCACCCCATCCATTCAATCCAAACTATCAGCTATAGAAGCAGCAATTCCAACTCGTGCCAGAGCAGTAACACAATATAATTTGGAGAGCATTTTTGAAACTCAGAAGATTGTGAACAAAGCATTTACTGCACGGGCAACTTTTAGTGGCGAGATCCAACGAAGACTGCTTGATCGAGGACTTTTGGATAGTTTCACCGGAGAGCTTTATTTGGTAGATCTGGAAAACTCCGGTGGAGCAAACAACAACATTGCGCTTTTGGCTCGGTCAAGAGATCCTGAGCAAGCCACCTCCCTGCTTAAAGAATTTCAGAATACTGATCAGAAAGATCAAGTAGACTATTATGACAATCATGAAATCCTCTTTATTCCTGAGCCAGATTTTCCCGCCCATTTATTCAATGGTAAGTTCATGGGATTTCAGCAGACCTTTGTGACATCTCACCAAGACGTCATACTTTTTGCCAATACTCAGCAGGCAATGAAACTTCTGCTGGATGATATTAAACAAGGAAGCACTTGGGGTGAGTCTGCGAGAGCTCCAGACGCAAAAAAAGATTTAAGTCCCAGCAGTGGGTTCACACAGTTGTATCTTACTGACAAAATTTGGGATTCCTGGGTCAGCCAAGCCAATCCATCCTGGAGTTCGTTTTTGCAGAAATATTCTGGAGCTTTTCAATCCTTTCAATGGATTGCTTTTAGAGTTAATCAAGTACAAGAAACAAGAGAGGCAAGTTTGATCTTATCTTTCGATGGAGACGCATCGCCCCAAATAGATACCAATGAAGCAATAACATTAGGGGCAAGCAATCGTGTTAATTTTGATTATCCACTAATCTATGGTCCTAAGTCCATTATCAACTATGAGGACAACACAGAAGATATTTTGGTGCAGGACGAAAACAATGTTATTCACCTTATCAATAGCGTTGGAAAAGAAGTTTACTCCATGCCTCTTGAAGGCAAGGTAATATCCGAAGCGTTTCAAATTGACTATTTCAAAAATGGTAAATTGCAATTACTCTTGGCGACTCCAACCAAGATATATGGAATAGACCGCCTTGGAAGTTCTCTGCAGAATTATCCAATTAACATAGGAACTGATCATATTGAACAGTTAAATCTGGCCGATTACGATCAGACGAAAGATTATAGACTCTTTATCAGTTCCTCTGAAGGCAATCTATATCTCCTCGACAAAACTGGAAAAAAGCTTGAAGGTTGGGATCCACTAAAAGTTGGTGAGAAAATAATCGGAACTCCAAATCATTATCGAGTACCTGGAAAAGGAGATTTTATGGTTGCACTTTCGGAAAGCGGAAAACTGCTCATTTTCAATAGAAGGGGCGAAAAGCAACCGGGGTACAATGTTAAACTGGGTGATTCTTTCAGATCAGGAATTGTAGCTTGGAGAGATCCTAGATCACGAAGCACTCAATTGGTAGGAGTGACTGCAAATGGAGAAGTTATTCATTCGAATTTCAATGGCGAAATTAGCTATAGAAATCAGTTGGTCAAAAATGACCGGGATACAGACTTTCAATTAATCCCAGATCAAAACAAAAGTGACTTTTTAATCATCTCAAAACAGTATAATCAAGTGAGTGTGCTGGACAGAAATGAGAAACAGCTCTTTTCAACACGAGTTTCTGATGAGCCTCTTCTCTATCAATTTTACGATTTTGGATCCAAAAGACAGTTTGTAGCCATAACTGATCTTGCTCAAAACTTTTGTTATCTCTATGATCTGAAAGGAAATCTAGCTACCACCATACCTCTGGAAAGTTCTGGACCAATCCAGATTTCTTATCAGGCAGCAAAAGGACAGTATGTAATCCATACTCGAAGTGGATCCAGACTGACCGAGTTTGAGCTAGCAGATTAGACGGTTCCTTAAATTTTTGGGCAAGCTTGACTGAATAACAAACCTGAATAAGTTTTCCTATCTGCCATGTTGAAAAAGTGTTTTTTACATAAATCATTGGTTATTTGCCTCGCCCTATCGACCTTTGCGCACCTAATATCCCTGACCATGATCTCCAAAGAGCAAGTAATACTGTAATTTTAACCTACCCATATCACGCTACTTTATCATTTTTTTCCAATCTGGAAAAGACATGTTTTAAGCCTGAACTAGCTTCTAAGGTCTTGGACTTATCCAAAAATTAAGGCGAAAACGGTGATTTACCTGCAATAAAGCTGATACTTGAAGGCAAAGGAGTTATGATCCAAACCGATCAAGTTGCAAATGCCCAGAATTACATAGACTCCACTTCAGCAGATGGAAAGAATATTTTGGACCGCAACTATGGCAATTGATCTGATTACTGATACTAATTCTTTTGGTTTTCCTGTCTCATTGGCTTTTTACTCTGATCATAGACAAAGTGCTCTGTTATCTAGGGTGGATTCAATAGATATGGGCATGGAAAAGTGGGGAAAAACTTTCTTTTACCAGTGGCGAGCGTAATCAGTATTTACCTGATAGTGGTGGTGCTTTCGCTGGTTGTAAGAGTTTTACAACTTCCCTTAGAAATTTGGTCTTGGATTTTTATTGTGGTTCGGACCTTAAAGCCTCTGCTGATCACGGTTATTCTCTATAAGCTAGTCGATGTCGTTTCAGTGTATTTCACCAAACTGGCAAATCGTACAGAATCGTCTATGGATGATCAGTTAGTGCCGTTACTTCGCAAATAATCGAAAGCATTTGTCATTCTAATTAGCACTCTATTCATCTTGAGAGACGGTTTAAACCTAGATATCATTCCGTTTCTTACATGTCTGTCCATTGGTGATGTCGCCATTGCTTTGGGGGCACAGGATACTTTGAAGAATTTCTTTGGATCGGTAATGATTTTCCTGGAAAAGCCATTTCAGGTGGGAGACTGGATCACCTCTGGAGATATCGATGGCACGGCGGAGGAGGTAGGTTTTATATCTACACGCATTAGGACGTTCAGAAATTCTCTGATGTACGTGCCAAACTGAAAAATCGCAGACGCCACATTAGATAATCATGGACTTGGTCAATACCGCAGATTTTATTCCACACTGACCGTAACCTATGACACACCTGCTGAAGTAATTGATCAGTTTGTGAATGGGTTGGGAGAAATAGTGCTTGCACATCCAATTACCCAAAAGGACGTTTATCATATTTATTTGAATAATCTGTCTCAGTATAGCCATGGCATCATATTCTATATCTTCTTCGATGTCCCAGACTGGGCAGGAGAATTAAAAAGTCGACATGAAATACTTTTGCAAGTTGTAAAATTAGCGAATGCTTTAGGGGTAAGATTTGCCTTCCTGACCCAGCTTCACATGGAATCATTTCTAGAGAAACAGGGATTAATCCCAACTCATAATACGGATAAGACTGGGTGTCAGGGAAAATTAAATCAATTTACCAGTATTGAACTTAAGCGTAAAGAAAACGACTGGAATAAGTTTGTCAGACGGCATCATCTAACGTTGAAATATTGGAAAAGAGTCACTCCCTTTCCTTCTGGGTCCTTTCCAATTATCGTGATTTGATATTCGCCTGATAGCGAAGATGCTTTTAACTTCAACTCACGGGATATTTCATTGGACAAAGGTGCTTTAGACCAATATAGAATGGTTCGCCAATCCTTCATTGACCCTTGAGCTGGATTCATCTCAAAAAGCTGACCTTTTACACTGATTCTTGGTAAAATCCCTTGGTAGCCCAAATAAATCGCATTGCTAGGCAGAGGAAATCCCCCAAAATCATTTTTATAAGAAGTGAAGCTGACCACCCCGGGAAACACTTCTTCGTTAAGAAAAAATGATCGGGTGAGAACTTCAAGTTTCTTGAAGTTTTTAGGATTAAATCTCGCCACCATATCTGAATCGAAGACTGGAAGAGCATCAATTAACATTAAAGGGTTCTCTTGAAATGCAGTTTCATTGACCACATCCAAGACTCTGAAATTCTTTTCCTTTTGGCGTGAACGTACTAATATTTCAGGAACATATTCTTTTAATACGGTTTGAACATTATCAAACCTTGTGTAATCATCAAGCAAATACACTCTATCTTCCACAAAGCCCGTTACTACAGGCAAGGGAGACGAATCAAACTCCTGAATAAAATACTCTTCCACCTGACCACCTTGAAAAAGGGCAGTCAATAAAACTTGATCAGAAGGGCTAATTTGTAAAATTGGGATTTGAAAACTCTCTTTAAAAGTGGTTTTTGGTGCTGGAGAAACAATTTCAAAATTTGTTAGACTTTCATTATCATTTGACTGAGCGATGAGATAATTCCAATGCTTCATCCCTCCTGCATCAAAAAATAATCTACCTTCTAAATCTGGTCTGTCAGTGAGTAAGACAGATTGATCTCCATGTAATGATAGATAATACAACCTAGTGGTATCAATAGGAACACTCAGTACTTTTGCCTCCACAATATGTCCATATAACTCTGGCACATTTGCTCTATCCGCGAGATCTTGATAAATATCAGTTGATGATAATGACTTATGGAAGAATAAAAAAGGATTAGAAGCAGCAACTGAAATTTCATCTATTTCTATGTCAGAAGGAATTGTGATGCTAAAATGCTCATCTTTTTTGATTTCTGATTTGGACAATTTAATGCCTGATTCTACCTGATTTATGAAATATTCGTGGGTAGTTACGACCTCAGGGGGAGCTTTCTGATTAAAAATAGTGACCAATTTCTGTTGAATACCTTTATCAACATCTCCGTAAGGACTTATTCTTGTAAATACCCGCAACAGATAATTGTCGGATGGTAGATCTGTGGGAATTATCAGGAAATTAAATGCATTGCCAGCTTCTAGCGGCATCTTGATAATGGCGACAGACTCACTATTGCGATTAATCAGCTCAGCATAAATTATGTTAATAGATTCCAACGATTGTGTATTAGCACTTGCGGAAATCCAGATCTTTTCACCACCAAAATAAATACTCTTCGGGATGCTAAAACCTACCGTTTCCAGAGGAATGAGGTGCTGACCAAAACTGCGGGTTGTAAAAGATAGAATCAGTATTACTGATAGTAGCAATAGATATTTTTTCATAATTAATCCTCCCAGAAATCAGGTTTGACATTACTGCCTCTAAGGGTACAATCAGAGCAAAATCGTGGAGCAGAAAAGTAGGCAGTTGGATTTATTGCTCCATCTGGAATATATTCACTTACGGGAAGTATATTCCCAGATCTAAAAGCAGCATCGTAATCAGCCACGACCACACTATCTCTGGAGATTACGCAACCACTATAAACAGAAACATCCAGTCTCCAGGGAAGCACTTCTCTAAAATCAATGTATAGTCTCTCCTGCCTCACCGTACCCATACTTATATATCCTATCACGGGAGTTGTGGGATCCTGATCTTGAGTGATATTCCCTCTAATATTTGAGGGTAAAGGACTGAAAATAGAACCAAGATCACTGCTGTTCTTGCGCATTATTTCCCAAAATTCTGAAGCCTTTTGATCGATGGCTTCTTGAGAAATAAGAATGCTATATCTATAGGATATTTTTTCATCTCCAACAGGAATTTGAGTTATACTTTTGCGAAACACAAATTGGTCTTCAAACCGTGTAGAAGTCTCTAGTAGCAAATCTGAATTAAATTTTGAGTTAAAGCAGAGGTCAATTCTCTCTTCTTGAGTTCGAAGATCTACCTTTCCTGTTTCTACACGATAGATATATGGGCTTACGATTTTGGGTCTGAAAGCCCAGGTTTCTGTAAATGTCCACAGGAATTTATCAGCATTTTTATCTCCTTGGGTAGTGATATAAACCTCGACTCCATCCTCATTTCTTTCAAATCCTATATCCTGAATCTTAGGTGTGATGATTGGTTGCATTTCAAATGAGGTATAGCTTTTCCCATCCTTGAGTTGAATATGAAGTTGATACACCTCGTTTTCCGGAATATTGTTTTCAAATAAATAGGTGCCTTCTCCTTGCTCAGTAAGAAAATAGTCTCCTCCTGTGGAAGATTCTAAAAAGATATTTGCTCCATATACCCTCGAATCTATCACCATCCCAGTTCCCGGAAAAAAACTGGAAGACGAGGAAGCATCATCCTCTGTAATACTTTTTGTGAAACTCAACTTCAAGGTAGTAGGAATTCCTTCTGTGTCTAAATATCCCTCTACCACCAATACAGAAAGATCGGCCGGGTTGATTTCTGGGTCAAAAGGTTCCCTGCAGGAAAACATGATCAACACAGATACTGGTAATAGAAGTAATAAACGGCTCATCAGAAACGGAAATTGTAAGTGATAAATGGTATAGGTCTAGCAAAAATCGATAATTGATATCCCTTCAATTTCCCATCCACAGGAGTATAATAGACTGAGTAGGGATTGCTCCTTCCTAAGACATTGTAAACCCCAATAGACCAAGAAGAATGAGCCAACTTTTTAACCTTGTGACTCCCTTCAAAATTGATAGAAAAGTCAATTCTGAAATAGTCAGGTATACTATACGCATTTCTATCTGAGAAATATACTCTTTCTGATCCTGCATATTCAAATTTGGCAATAGGAAGAGTGACTGGCCTTCCTGAGCTATAGTTCGCACTCAAAGAAGTATTCACTCTCTTGCTCAGCTCATAATTGGCGACTAAAACTAGGTGGTGAGGTTGCTCATAGTTACTAGGGTAAAAGCTGCCGCCATTAATTTTTTCTACGCTTGGTTGGTCAGATGTTTTCAACAGTGACCTAGAGTAAGTATAGGCAAGTGAGCCTTGAAAAGATCCTGTCTTCTTTTTTATCAAAAGCTCCAACCCGTATGCTCTCCCTGTAGAGTTGAGCACATCCTGTTCTATCTTATCATTGAGTATAAGTAAAGCTCCCGATCTATAATCCAACAGATTGTTCATATATCGATAATAGATTTCTCCAGACAATTCGATTTTGTTTTGAGCCAGATTCCTATAATATCCCAAAGATGCCTGCCCTCCATTTTGTGGTTTTATGTAAGGGTCGCTAAGTTTCCAAGAATCAGTGGGAGAGATGGAGGAACTATTTGACAGAAGATGGATATTCTGCCGCATCGTATTGACGCTAAACTTCACTGAGGATTTGTTGGTAAGACTGTAGCGGGCAGCAAAACGGAATTCCGGACCATGATACGTCTCGATTACTTTATCCTGTCCATAAGCTATCTCACCTACTAAGTTTACCTCAGTAATAGGTTCGTCAGGGGTATATTGAGATATTGTAGCTGGCCCCAGCATTTGATAAATCATATATCTACCGCCATAGCTAATACTGAATTTTTCACTCAGGCTGTATTCGTCACCGAAGTACAGAGATACTTCCCTCGCATTTTCTGTATCAATAGTTTTCTCAATTACAATGGACGCATCTTCATAGGGACGTATTGAGCCGGGATCCAGCTTGTACTGAATCGCATGAGCCCCAAATTTCAAGATATGCTTTTCGTTTTTTCTATACTCAAAGTCTGCTCTAAAATGTAATTGATTCACATCAAACCCAAACTCATACGCATTCAAAGGATTGTCTTGACCCTCAATATTAAATTCGTATGAATCACTGCCGATTACAACTATTGCTTCTAACTGATCATTGAAAAAATGTGTCCAAGAAAGTCCAAGATTCAGATTTTGGTACGAATAGGTAGTGTCTAGGTCAAATTGGAAATTATCCTTACTTGCATATCCAGTGAACTTGATGATATTCTTTTCATTGATTTGATGTTTGATATTGGCATTGACATCATAAAAGGAAACTTTACTTCCATTCAGCTCGGCATCATCGTCCAATAAATCCAATGCCCAGTTGGAATAAGTCGTACGACCACCTACTATGAAAGTCGTCTTTTTTCCTATTGGGCCTTCCAAACTCAATCTACTCGTCATGATTCCAATACCGCCGGAACCTCCAATTTTGTCGGTTCTCCCAAACTTAGGATCTACCTGAAGAACAGAGGATAACCTTCCACCATAGTTTACTGGAATCGAACCTTTGTACAATTCTACCCCCGTGACCATGTCTGGATTAAATGCAGAGAAAAAGCCAAAGACGTGAGTAGGATTAAATATGGTGGAGTGATCGTAAAGTATGAGGTTTTGATCCGTAGTACCACCCCGGACGTTGAATCCAGCACTTGCTTCTCCAACCGTATTAACACCAGGCATAATTAATACTCCTCTGAGAATATCTACTTCACCCAATACGGCAGGCAATTTCTTCACATCAGCGATAGTAATAGATTGCACGCCCATGTCCAGTTTATTGACATTGGAGAATGCTCCTGAGCTCACAACTACTTCATCTAAAGAAAGAACGTTCTCATCAATCTTCATGTCAAATACACCATCACCTTTCAGGTCGATAAGTCGCTGCTCTTGGAAACCACCAATATTCTGAATGTAGATGGTGTGGCGGCCTTTTTCAAGTGATAATTTATAGGATCCATTCTTACCGGTAACTATTTGTTTATACCCTACTTTTTCCAAAACAACTGCTCCTATCATCGGCTCGCCAGTCTCCATGGTGTAGATTGTCCCGCTCAATGTCGCAGTGGTAGAGCTTTGGCTCTTGGATGAATTTCCGATGATGTATCGTTTATTTTTGGCAAAAGCATCTAGGGTGTCCGTGGAATTCCCATCTATTGATTGTCGCTCTTGAATCGTGAAATAGTCAGTAGGAAGATTTAAAACCAGTCTGGTGCCTTTAGATATCCATACTTGATTTTCTTTATCAATAAAATATTTCAATATTGACCCTCCAAAAATCTCATCCAGCACAGTCTTAAGTGGAGCTTCTTGCACTTGCAAACTAACCTTGATGTCAGCTAAGTCCGACTCTCTATATATAAAGCGATATGGTGTGTCTTCCTCTAGATTTTTTACGAAACGTTCAAAAGAAATTCCTGCATACATTCCAGAAATCTTGGGCACATCAGTTTGAGCTGAAACCGTATGTGCAAAAAAAACTAGTAAGAAGACAAGTGAGAGTTTTCTCATTCGTGAAATCCTTCAAAAGTTTTTCCACTCATTTCCTGCAACTTCACTAATTCAATCAGATATTCTTTTCGATCAAATTTGAACCCCAAATTCTTGGATCTAAAATGTTTTTTCACACTTTTTTTGTCTACCCCTAATTTTGATATAGCCTGTTTCTTTTTATTCATAATTTCAAACTTGCCATCAAAAAACAAAAAATAATCATCGTAGCTAACATATTCTCTTGTGATATTCCCAATTTCATTCACGGCCTCGGATTCTTTGTAGTGCTTTGCCAATACTTTTATATCATGGTCATAAATTACTTCATAGAACCCGTTATTGTCATGATTGTAGGATGAATTAGATTTGAAATGCCTGAATATAGTCCCATCTTCTAGGATAAAATCATCAATTTTCTCAGGCTTTATCAGTATTTTTTGCTTGTGAATGGGGTGAAAAGTAAGCACCATATCGGCATGATTATCATATAGCAAAAGAACATTGGTATATACAATATTATTGATGGATAGCGAGCCGGTTTCAAATACTCGAGTTTTATAAAAAGGATCACCCCCATAATTTCTGGGAGAATCGGCATAAAGACCACCTGTTATCAATTCTTGAAAGTAGGGAAGCTTTTGTCCGTAAAGAACCTTATAAGATGTGTCGTCTTGTCTATCTTGTGCTGAAGCCGAATACATAAAAATCGCCATTGTAACGACAATTAACATTAACTTGATCATGGTAAAGCAATATTACAATACAATTTCATATTTGAATATAATACCATAATAAAAATTCAGACGGTATTCCATCCATATAAATGGAGTGCATTTCAGCATATAATTTTAGAAAATGACCTCAAGACGAACTCTTCTTAAATCACTGGCTTTAACACCAGTGGCACTTGCCAGCACTCAGATTTTTGCGCAGCGACCACAAAAATCAACTAGTAAAATTCTTTTCTCACTAAACACCAGTACTTTACGCGGTCAAAAGCTTACTCTGCCGGAGATTATCGAAATAGCTGCGAAAGCAGGATATGACGGTATAGAATTATGGATTGAAGAAATGAAAACCTATCAGGCTTCAGGCAAATCCTTATCCTCATTAAATAAACATTTCAACGATGCTGGAATCAAACCCGTTAACGCAATAGGATTTGCAAAATGGATGGCCCAGAATGAAGCGGTCAGAAAAGATGGCTTTATTCAAATGGAAAGTGAGATGGGAATGCTTTCAGAAATAGATTGTCCATTCATTGCAGCTCCCGCAATCGGAGCCTCTGAGCCAATCAACCCAGAAGAAGCAGGAGTTCAATTTGCTCAATTACTTAGTTTGGGAAGAAAAACCGGCGTAATGCCTCTCTTGGAATTCTGGGGATCTTTCCCTCCTTTTCACACACTGAGTCAGTGTCTTGCTGTGGCAGCTGCAGCCAATGATCCAGATGCCAGGATTTTACCTGATGTATATCATCTCTTCAGGGGAGGATCTGGATATGAAGGCTTAAAACTCTTGAGTGGTCAGGCAATTGAAATTCTTCACATGAATGATTTTACTACTACTAAACCACGGGAAGAGCAAAAAGACAGCGATAGAATCTATCCAGGTGACGGAGTAGCACCTTTGAAAGAAGTCGCTCAACTAATAATGAACATGGGTGGCACAAAAATACTTTCTTTGGAATTGTTTAATGAGACTTATTGGAAGCAGGATGCATTATCTGTAGCTAGTACAGGATTGGAAAAGATGAAACAATTTTTCTAAATCAGCCTAACAAACCTTAGATACTTATTCCTCGATCTCAAGCTTAACAAACAAGTGTGCCTGGCGCAAGTTCTCTGGAAATTTATATGCTCGCACTATACCCCACTCCAATATGATCCGAGTTTTTTAGATAATTCTAGCCTGTGGCAGATGGATAAATAAATGGACTTGTAAGCCTCCAAATTTAGACGTAAAAAAGTAAATAGCGCTGAAGCTAAAACCAAGTCCGTGGTTAACCCAACTTGAAAATTCTGTCCCCATAAATCAGGTAAAATCGATTATTTCAATTTATTTTTTGGAAACAAAGTGCGTTTAGAGCAATTGAGTGGGTGTTAAAGCGCCGAAATTCAAAAAGTTG
>Ga0307486_1000520_pt1 | contig 35324 bp, 33 predicted proteins | sample CBIW02metaG_FD_203663 | JGI IMG/M metagenome (GOLD analysis project Ga0307486, IMG submission 203663) | Sea-ice brine microbial communities from Beaufort Sea near Barrow, Alaska, United States - CBIW 0.2 | ecosystem: Environmental > Aquatic > Marine > Coastal | place: USA: Alaska | collected... | reverse complement strand
TCACGGGAGGCAATAGAGAAAGAGCTGGCGCTGTCAAAACCTATGTTCCGCCTTTGGTACATCACCGTGCGTTACATTACGCCAGTGGCTGTGGGCGCGGTATTTATCTACAACCTGTTCGGATCGTGAGCTTTGCCGGATAAGTAGACGGTCTATAACGAAAGAAGGGCGGCCCTCCGGCCTCCCTTCTTTTTTAACGAAATTCAAAAATAGACTTCAGACCTTCAGAAATAATCAAACTCCAAATGCTGGTAGACACGTCCTGCGTTTTTACCAGCCAGCTCCTCAAATGTGTCCAGGTAGGCCCATTGCGACTGGTCAATTTTGTACGCCTCGTCCAGACCGCCACCACTTTCAAGAATCGCGATAATGGCATTTCTGAGAAACACCAGGTAACCACGGGTTTCGCGGTTGACAACATTCAACGTGGTCGGTTCGCCGTGTCCCGGTATGACAACCGTGGGGTTCAACTCGCTCATTCTATCGAAGGACTCAATCCAGGCACCGGTGTCTGTGTCGTCAAAAACAGCCAGCAAACGCTGATGAAAACCCAGGTCGCCGGTGATCAACAATTTGTCCTGTGGTATCCAGAGCACAATATCACCGGGTGAGTGACCCGGACCAAAATAGTGCAGCTCGATCTTCACATCACCCATATCCAGGTCGTATTGATCCGAAAAACCGATATCTGGAACGGCAACATAGGTTCCTTCTGCCTTTTCCTTATTTCGCTTTTGCATGGAGGCCAGCGTGATCTCACCATGTTCCCGGAACTCCTCCAGCGCTGACTCATGAGCAATAATTGGTACGCCCTGATCTCGCCAGTAGCTGTTGCCCAACATGGCGTGACCCTGAGCGTTTTCATTAACCACATACGCGACCTCCTTGTCGGTTACGCTGTGGATTGAGCTATGAAGTGCCTTGGCTAGAAGGTAGTTGTCGCCCCCATTCATCACCACCACGCCCTCTTCGGCAATGATAAAGCTCAGATTATTATTGTGGCCATGATTCTCGTAGGTACCCGGGCCGGTCTCGCCAATCGCGGAATACACACGATCCGATACTTTGGTTAGCTCAAGCTGATCCGGAAAACCAGGCTCGCTGGCGCTCACCAAAACTGGAACCAGGAGCATCAACCCTGAAAGCAGATTGCGTACTGACATTGTTCGCACCTCACTGATACACCGCTCCAATTATTCCGGTAGTCGGAATACCGCCTCCGATAACGCCGAATCGTCCGGAAGACCGACGATCTTCTGGACTGCCCCACGTTCGTCACGGTATATAACCGAGGGTGTGGCCGATACCGCAAGAGCCCGCATAAGGCGGTTGTTATTGCCAATTTTGACTCTAAGCTGCTCGGGAACATTTTCCGGTGTCTCAAGCCAGTCCTTTGGGAACTGAGCCTCATGGAAATCAAGCTGAGCTACCGGATCCTCTGCAGCGATAACACTTGCAGCTTTGGCCAAACTGGTCGGCTGGATCACGCCAACCATGATGTGCCTCAGCTGTATCCCCCGCTCCAGAAAAGGCTGGGCTTTTTTTCTGAAAACATTGCAGTAGTCGCAATTCGGGTCGGTGAAAACGTAGACAATCCGTTGTGCATCTTCCGGCCCCTCCGGCACCCATGTTGCACTTTCCAGCTGGGCCCAGGCATCCGTAAGGTCGGTTTTCGGCAGCCAGTTTCGTAGTTGGTCGGCGCTCAGATCCTGGCCAAAACCATCAACCATCGTCCCGATAACCACATGCTCGCCATCCGGCATAAGGTATAACGTCACGGGGTGACCATTCCTGCGCCCGACGTAACCCTCTAACCCGCCTGGTGCTTCAAAACGGGCCTCGATATTCAGACCCTCATCAACCAGAATCTGAACGGCATCCGGATACTGTCCAGCAGCGATAACCGGTAAAAACCAGAACAAAGAAACTACCGCGCACAATATTTTTAACAATTTTAATTACTCCTATTTATATACTTTTCACTTATTAGAACGACGCCATTTCAAGATCCATTTCAACGGCATCAACACCGGCCTGTGCACAATTTTCATCCGTTTCTCCGGAAGGCGCACCGCTTACCCCCACACCACCAATCGTTTCGCCGCTGGCCCTTATCGGAACGCCGCCGGCGGATAACAGTACTTTTTCAAGCTTGCCGACGGAGAATGGCCCGATAAACCGATCCGTGAGCGCAGACGTGTTACTGGTGAACGTCATTGCCGTATAGGCTTTGCGATAACTGACGTCCAAAGCCAGATCCATTGCCAGGACATCGCGCAGAACGACCTGAGGGTGGCCGCCCCTATCCACCACCGTCACGGCTACCTGAACGCCCTGCTCACGGCATTTTTCAATCGCGGTTTTGGCTATGGTCAACGCGGTGTCCATCGACAACCGCTTGATTTCGACCATCACCGGCTGGTCTGTCTCAGCTGCATCGACCATTCCCGTTGCTGTAAGGGCTGTCGTAAGTATCAGTATTGATAGTTTTGAACGCATTTTTTCTTCCTTCGTCAGAGCCACTGCATCAGGGGCGAACCAATACGTATCCTTTCTCAACTTGTTCAAGAATATGGGCAACACCCACCGGCACAGGCAAACTTTGAGGATGAAGCTTTGGTCTTTCGCCAGTCTCTCTTTCGATGGTATCCACGGTATTCATACACACCGAAAACCGGACACCCTGGGCCATCAAGCTGGTAATTCGCTCCCGAAGGCGGTTGTCCGCATACAGCAATCGAACGCCCGGGCCAAAGGTTGTAATCTCGATATCAATCAGATCCGGATCGTAATATTCCAGAAGATTGGCAGCGACGCTTAGAACCTTTGCCTGCTTTTCCGGTTCGCCATCGCTCAGTTGCATGAGCAGAAACTTCTCGGCAAACGGCTTTTCCGGATTGATCGGTTCTTCCGCCTGGAGATTCATAGCCATCATGAAGAGACCCAGATAAAGCAGCCACCGAAGGCCTACCTTTAGTGAATCTGCGGCGAGTTTCATAACGAATAATCTTCCAGCCCTGGGTTGTTCTCGACATTTTTCAAACGTGGGGTATTGAACTTTGCGATGGTGACCGTTTTTTCCGACCTCAGATAATCCGCCACCACATCCCAGATCGGGCGACCTGGAGCCTTCGAGTTAACGGTGGCCCAGCCGGCTACTTTGTACATCTTGTCGGCCTGAATCGACTCGCCATTGTCCAGACGCAGATCGGAAATACGGCCATTCATACTGGCGGTCGGGTCACAGGTGTAATCCAGGCCACCCACGCGAACCATGTCGCCGCCCTGCTGGTAATAGGGATCTTTATTGAAGAGATTGTCCGCCACGTCTTCCATAATCAGCTTCAGCTCCGCACCTGACATCTCCCGCACGTAGGTCTCCGGGTAGGTAATGGCGGTCGCGTTCATCACATCGTCCATGGTGATCGCCTCGCCCGGCAATACCGAGGTGCCCCAACGGAACCCTGGTGACAGGGATATTTGCGCGTCCAGCACTTTTCTCTGGGCATCACAGATCACCTGATCCATGGTGCCGTTGAAGTTGCCCCGGCGATAAAGCAGCTCGTCCGTGACCGCCAGTTTCTCCCCCAGCGTGTCTGCGTAGGGCGCGCGAACCTCCTGAATAAAACGATCCATTGCCGCGTCTGGCTTGATCATGTCGGAAAACACCGGCAGCAAGCGGTATTCGTATCCGCGCACGCCGCTGTTGCCGATGTCCAGATCCAGCACCGCGACATACTTGCCATTGGTGCCGGCGTTGCTGACCAGGGTTTTACCACCAGAATTGGTCACCACTGTAGGCTGCGGAACCGCATCGTGGGTATGGCCGCCAAGGATGGCGTCAATGCCCGAAACCCGGCTGGCCATCTTCAGGTCCACATCCATGCCGTTGTGGGACAACACCACAACAGCATTCACCTTTTCGGTTTCGCGGATCTGGTTAACCAGCGCCTGCATTTCGTTTTCCCGGATACCAAAACGCCAGTCCGGAATAAAATAGGAGGGGTTTGCGATCGGCGTATAGGGGAACGCCTGGCCAATAATGGCCACACGTTTTCCGCCAAGTTCTCGAATCGAGTAAGGTTTGAATACCCGCCCGCTGGCTTCGTCAAAGGATTCGGCGCCCATGAACATGGCTTCGTCGGACAAAAACACATTCTGGGCCAGAAACTCGCCCTTGAAGGCGTTAATATTCTTGCGAATCTGCGCTTCCGGGTAGGTAAACTCCCAATGACCGGTGAGGAGATCAACGCCCAGGCGGTTGCTGGCTTCCACCATGTCCTCGCCCTGAGTCCACACGGCGGTTCCGGAGCCCTGCCAGAGATCGCCACCATCCAGTAACAACGAATTCCCGGGGCCGGCCTGTTCGCGCAACTGGTCAATCAGGGTTTTAAGGTGCGCAAAGCCGCCAAGGCGACCGTATTCCTGTGTCGCTTCGGCGTAGTTCAAATAGGAGAAGGCGTGGGAACGCCGGGAATCAGCCGGGATTCCGAAATGCTCAAGAAAATGCGAACCGACTAAATGGGGCACCCTCCCCTTGCTCGGCCCCACCCCAAGGTTCACGTTGGGTTCGCGGAAATACACCGGCGAGAGCTGGGCATGAATGTCCGTCAGGTGAAGTAACCGGGCATTGCCGTACCTGGGTGAGTCGTACAGCCCTTCTCCACTCTTCGCCAACGCAAGCTTTGGGGCAAGACCGACGATGGCCGCTGCCTGCATGGCTACCAGGAAATCTCTGCGGGAAATCGACACTGCACTCTCCTTTCTTTGTTGTTATTGGCGCTGGTCGGCACACCCCGGACCACCAGGGTGCTATCGCCACAAAACAGGCACGGGTTAGTTGCCAATAGCGACGTTGCGCCAGACCTCCGCTTGTTGCTTTCTCTGCGCCACGGACTCTTGCGCAAGATTTCGTGCTTCGGTGGCCATCGTCTTTGCTTTTCCATAGTCGCCGCTGTCAGCAGCCGATCTGGCGGCCTTCAGTCGGTCTGACGTCACCGTCCACTTAAAGGTTCCGGCATTCTGATTTGTGCTTTCCGCCTCTGAATAGACCTGTTGAAAATCCTCTTTCGGGCCTGCGTAGGCGCCCAACGACACCAGCAGGCCAAACGACGTGGCAATGATCAGTGAAGATTTCTTTATCATGCTTTTCACCTCTTCGTTCCCGGTTACGGCCGAGTCGTCGGGCCAACCACCGGCAGGCCGTTGCTCATGTAGGTCAGGAAGTACTCGAGATTCCGATATTCCTCACTTTGAGCCGGTAGTGGTTCGGCACGAACGTTGTTATTGCAACCGGCAAAACGCCGGTGGAGCGTACCCAGCTCACCCCATTTGGAGCGGTGCACCGGGAAATTGGCCGGTTGCCCCAAGGTTGGCGATAGCAGATCCGCACGAATCCAGTTGCCCGGGTTCTGGACATGGCAACCCGCGCACGAAAAGTTCAGCTGTCCCCTGCGGCTATAGTAAAACTCCTTGCCATCCTGATAGGCCGCCAGCGCCGCGGGTTCATCCGGAACCTTGATGTCGAAAGCCTTGCCCTTAGACGTCGAGGCCATGTACGCAGAGATCGATGCGATATCCCCTTTCTTATATTTCAAGGGTTTCTCACCATTTGTCTCCCGGCAACGGTTGATGGCCAACTCAAGCGTGATAACTTCTTTCTTTTCCGTGTCAAAATTCGGGTAGTTCTGGCGTATGCCGATGCCGCCGTTTTCAAAACAGCTGGCGTAACTCTTGCCATTGGCAAACGGCGTTTCGAACATCTCCTGGCCTTCCGCTACCGCGAACTCATACGGCGGAAAATCCTGCAGGGACTCCCACTGACTCCGTCGATCTTCATCCAGTGCGTACTGGCCGTTGACGAACTCCTTGAGCGGCACGTCGGGGAACTTCTGCCTGAAGTACGCTACCGTTTCTTTCCGGTCCTCTTCCGGCGTACTGCCCGCCAGCACCTGGGGCACTGCCAGTGACGCTGCAAGAGCAACCAGAATGACTTTCGATTTAAGCATGTCCAATCCTCCTCTGCGACGGACCAAAACCGACCGGTCTTGCCGCCGACAACCGCTAGCCGATCGTCGCTGTGGTTGAATCGCTCTCGCCTTTGTTGTCCGCCCAGCTGATAGTGAGCTTGTCGCCTTTCTTGGCGCCCTTGAACCGACATTCGACGAATGGGTCCTTGGAAACAGCAGGCCCCCAGTTCGCCACAAACACATCTTTTTCATTATGGGAAACCGTCAAAACCTGGATGAAATGCGAGGGAACGACATTCCCGGCTGAGTCCTTCACAAAACCCGAGTCCATCGGGTGTCGAACCAGGGCTTTAAGAGAAGTCACTCCGCCATTTTCAACTGCGCGAACTCTGATACTGGACGCCATTTTTATTCTCCTGTTCTGCTAACGGTCAGCCGCCACAGCCGCCAACGGTCACTTTCACATTCTTGGTTGCTTTGTAAGCCTTGCCGTCGGAAATGACCACGGCAACCACATCGGTGGTTTCGGCCATTTTCAAGCGGTTGGAAACAAACGGCAATGCGCCGTCAGGAACCTCAAAGTAGGCGGCCAATGCATTCGGATTTTTGGCAACCAGTAAGGCGATGCCGGTAATATTTGGCAGCGTTGACTCAACGGTCACCGGCACGACGGCGCCATTCTGGGCAATCGTCGGCAAGTCCATAGAAATCTTGTCCGATTCCGTTGCTTCCATCCCGTACAACTCGGCAATGGTTGCGTCCACACCGGGCGTATTAAACGCTTTTTTGGGCCAGCCAGACACATCCGGCGCCGTGGCCGTTGCCGCCTCGACTCTTAATGGCACAATCCCCGCACTCAGTGCAAAACCGGCAACCCCGGCACCCAGCATTCCTTTTAAAAAACCTCTTCGCCTTTCATTAGTCACGGCAACTCCTCCTCCGCCATTACAGCGTGTACAAATAGTCAACAACGCGGTTGATTTCTTCTTGGCTCAAGATCATGTGTCGTCCGAATGGCGGCATCACCGTCGTCGGGTTGAACAGAGTTGCATCCCAGATGCGTTTGAACAGCACTTCCCGGTCCGGGAAGCGGGCCTTCATCTGCATCAGAGGCGGCCCGATATTACCGGCCAGTTTGCCGTCATCCATCTTATGGCAGGCCAGACAGTTGCCATCCGTACGGCTGAAGGCCAACTCCTTGCCTTGATCAATTTCGATCTGGGACGGCTCCGCAAACGCCGGCGCTGCGGCGCTCAGCACGAGCGTGGTTACACACACAAAAATAAAGACTTTACGCATCACTCAATCCTCCTCGGCACGTTCCAATGGGCCCGTGTTCAGACATTATTCCGTCAACCCTTTGTCGAGCGGGCCGGTGGTGCTTGGTGTCAGATTTTTACCCACTGCCGAATCCGTAATCTCGACCTCGCCCCTGCAATCCTGCATACAGCGTTCATTACTGACTAACGGCCGCGGGTCTTCCCAGGTAAAGCCATCTTTGTTGGGCATATTGACTTGCGGCAGCGTCTCTTTATTGGCGATAAAATCGCTGTCGACGATGTAATTCAAGTTGAGAACATAGGCTGTCAGGGCATACACCTCATCATCGGTCAGGGACTGTGGGGCGAAGAACGGCATGGCTCGGTGAATGTAATCCCAGAGGGTGCTGGCGTAGGGCCAGAAGCTGCCTACGGTTTTTTCCGGGCGGTCTTGCGCCAGGCTCCCGTCGCCGCCGGCAAGTTTGGGAAAACGCCCCATCCCTTCTCCGAACGCGCCGTGACAGGATGTGCATTGGGCTTCAAACACACTCATGCCTTCGTCGACACTGCCGCTGCCTTCTGGCAATCCCATGCCATCCGGACGCACGTCAATATCCCACCCGGCAATCTGATTCTCGGTTGCAGGCTTGCCGTAGCCGTAATGCCCGGCAGGTTCGGCATGGGCAAAAACCGCCAGCGTGGCCATCAACACCCCGCAACCCAAACCGGTCAAAGCTCGCGATGATTTATCAAAGCTGAACATTATTCACACTCCCATCAGGCGTCACCTGCCAGGTCTGGATCGCATTCTTGTGGTAAATCGAATTGGTGCCGCGAGCTTCCTTGAGCTGTGCCAGTGTGGGCTGCACATAACCGGTTTCATCGATTACCCGGGATTGCAGCAGTGCAGGGTTGCCGTCCCATTGCCACGCCAGCGAGAATCGTGTCAGCGACTTCGACATCACCGGCTCGGTCAATTGCGCCTGCGTCCAGTTGCGTCCGCCATCCACCGAGACGTCCACTGCTCTGACCTTGCCGCGGCCACTCCAGGCAATGCCTTCGATCTGGCAAATACCACTGCCGCGCAGTGGCATTTCCGGACATGGCGATGTAATGACCGACTTGGCTTCCATCACCCAGGTGAACCCGTGAGCCGTGCCATCCGGCATGAGGTCGGTGTACTTGGAGGTTTCCTCCCGCTGCATCCATGGCTTGTCGCCCACTTCCAGCCGGCGCAACCACTTCACATGGGTGTTGCCTTCCCAACCGGGCACCACAAGCCGTACCGGGTAACCCTGTTCGCGCCGCAGCGCCTCGCCATTTTGGGCATAGGCCACAATTACGTCGTCCAGGGCCTTTTCCATGGGAATGCTGCGGGTCATGGCGGCACCGTCGGCGCCCTCAGCCAGCAACCATTTGCCCTCCGGCTTTATGCCCACTTCCTGCAACAGGGTGGATAGCCGAACGCCTGTCCACTCCGCGCAACTCACCATGCCGTGAAGAAACTGCAGTGAGTTGAGCTGGGCACCGCGCCAATCCATGCCCCCGTTTGCGGGACATTCAATGAAGTTGATCTGGGAAACACTGGGAAAGCGCTGCAGGTCTTCCATGGAAAGAATTATGGGCCGGTCAACCAGACCGTGAATCATCAGGCGGTGCTGTTGCGGATCAACCTCGGGGCGGCCCGCATGGTGGCGCTCAAAGAACAGACCGTTCGGCGTGATAATGCCTTTCAGATGCTGTAACGGTGAAAAACTGATGGAAGAGGTTTGCTCGGCGGTAAGCCAGGGAACGGTTCGCCTGATGACGTCTTTCTCGAAGGGCGACGGAACCCCATACGGATCCGTGACAACGCCTGCGCCGAGGGATCGGGTCCAGGGCGGAATCGCTGGTGGGTACCCCACTTCCGCAGCACCCAGCCTTGGCGACAGCCCGGCCAGGGCACCTCCAACCATGGCGCTACCGGCAGTGAACAGGCCGTTTCGCAGAAAACGCCGGCGTTCGTTCGAGGGTAAACGTTCTGACTCTTCCAGAGCAGTTCTGGACAGGTTCTGGTTAAGCCGGCGGAGCTTGCCGAACATATTTTGTCCTCCTTCGATGCCCTCACCCGGGCAGTCGGCCGGCGATCAGTACACAGACTGAACGGCGGTCTTGTTGTTTATGTTATAAGGATATAATTTATTTATAGACGCCCGAATCGTAGGTTACAAGTTTTTTTAAGCACGCCATCACCCGGCTGAAGGTTCAGATTTCCAGGTAGAACGGGGCCAAAACAGGGAAAAGCACGGCCTGCACAGGTGGTTACAAAACATCCAAAAACACTGAGAGGGACGAAACATGAATCATTACAGAGGAAACATTAATGGTTTTTTAGGCATCCTCGTCGTTGGATTGCTTATATCTCCCCACGCGGCTTTGGCTGAATCTGATCCGACTTACCCGGATATCTCGATACCTTTTGGCGCCGAATCCGTGGATGTAGACAATGTTTACTATTTTTCAGGTCAATCCGGGGTGCCAAACGCAGCCAATCAGGGCTTCACTGCAAATGCCGGATTTGTAATAACCGGTGACGGCGTCGTGGTCTTTGATGCCCTGGGGACACCCAGTCTGGGCGCCGCCATGATCGGCGAAATACGAAAGCTGACGGATCAGCCCATCACTCATGTGGTGGTCAGTCACTATCACGCCGATCACATTTATGGCCTTCAGGCCTTCAAAGACCTGACGAACGCCAAAATCATTGCCCAGGACAGCTTTAACCTCTACACCTCCAGCCCGGATGCGAAACAGCGACTGCAGCAACGCGAAATAGCTCTGGCTCCCTGGGTGAACGACAACACGCGAGTGGTTCTGCCCGATGTCACATTCAGCGATGAAACGTTTCTGGAGTCCGGCGCGTACCGGTTCATGATCTACCACGCAGGACCGGCCCACGCGCCCGACGACAGCATGATGATGGTTGAACCCGCAGGGGTGCTTTTTTCCGGCGATATTATCCAGAATGGACGAGTGCCGTTTCTTAACAGTGCCGAAGTGGATACGGAAAACTGGATGCAGGCCATCGAAAAGGTTCGCAAGCTGGAGCCAAAGGTATTGATACCCGGTCACGGGCCTGCTTCCTGGAATGCGATGGTGGCACTGGATTTCACCTATGATTACATCTCCTTTGTGCGCAGTGAGATGCAACGTGCGGTCGAAAACTGGGTCCCTTTCGAGGACGCATATCAGCAAACAGACTGGTCCCGCTACGCATCGCTACCGGCTTTTGAGGCGTCCAACAAGGCGAACGCCTATCGCGTTTACCTGGATATGGAGAAGTCTGCGCTGGGCAGTGAATGATTGGAAAAATCGGGACTGGGATGGGGTATGCGCCCCATGGCCCCATCGTGTTTGACACACAGGAGGTCGGGCCTGGCACTCACCCGGGCCCTGGCCTGATCTTTCAGACCCTGCCGCTGGCATTCGGCCAGATGCCTATGGGCAGCTTGTTCGGAACCCTGTTCTTTGTATTGCTGGTATTCGCCGCTTGGACATCGGGCATTTCCCTGCTGGAGCCCATCGTTGAATGGCTGGAAGAACAAAAAAGCATGAATCGCACCCGCAGCACGCTGGCCGCAGGCTTCGTGTGTTGGTTGCTGGGCATTGCGTCGATCCTTTCCTTGAACCTGTGGTCAGATTTTGCGCCACTGGGCTGGATCGGCATGTTGGAGGGCAAGACCGTCTTTGATCTGCTGGACTTCTTCACCGCCAACATTTTGCTGCCCCTGGGCGGACTGCTGGTTGCCGTGTTCGCCGGCTGGGTGATGTCACGGGAGGCAATAGAGAAAGAGCTGGCGCTGTCAAAACCTATGTTCCGCCTTTGGTACATCACCGTGCGTTACATTACGCCAGTGGCTGTGGGCGCGGTATTTATCTACAACCTGTTCGGATCGTAAGCGGCGTCGGGTAAGTAGTCTGTTTATAACGGATCGGGGAGGCCTGCAGGGCCTCCCCGATAAACGCCTTCAAAAATAAATCTGTCCCGGTTTTCTGCAGAGACTCTGGATGACAGAACGCCAGATGATGTTCATTATTCATACCCGGTCAAACTGGCCGCTTAACTGTGGAAGACCACTTAGCGAACTGTCTGGTTTTAGGGGTTTAGTTCTATGAGCCCTAAATTGCCAGGCGCTGTAATGTTGCTCTTTTGAAGTGTCACGGCCGTTTGTGCCAGCAATCTACCATTAACTGACGCACCCGTGTTCACTGCAATCAATGTTTTACCCAGTACCACACCTTCAAAATGTGCATAGGTTCCAATCGTTACTGAACCTGCAACCTGCCAGATAATATTCTTAGCTAAGGCACCACCCGCTAAGACTACTTTCACTGCACTGGCCTCGGTCAGTTCACCTGATACCTGCATGATCCAGACATCATTCGGACCGCCAGAAAAAGTGACGTCAGTACTAATGTTAAGACTTGAAGACCATTTGTAAAGCCCGGGAGCAAGGGTTAATCCGCCAATTTCACCCGCACCAAGTTCTGTAAAATCAGGCGATGTTCGTCCTGCTGCGTTTTCGTATGCAAATCCCATATCGTTTATTGCTACAGACAACGAACTAGGAGAAATGGTGTAACAGGGAAGCGGACCAGCCGCATCGACGGTATATATATTTCCGGTTACTTCGTCGCACTTAAGGAGTAACGCTGCACCAGTAATAGGACTTGTACCTACATCGCCAACAATTGCCGACGGGTAAACATCGGTAATACCGCTCTGACTAAGAATGGCAAAACTTCCTGCGCTTCTCAAATTTATGGGAGACGGGCCAGACGCTGCTATTGTACTTCCTGAAAACAAACCACCTATAATTAGGGGTAAGAGTATTCTTTTTGAAATATTCATAGTTATTTTATCCTTGTCTTGTTATATGATAGTTAAATCATCAAAGGTAAATATTGTTTATTGTCATTTACCTGATAATATTGCAATAAGCATTCCAATTCAAACTTTAACTTATATAAGTAATATAAAACTGACATTAAATAAACGAGGTGGCTAGCTAGCGCCTCCAGCCACTACCCGATGAGGCATCATTGGCCTCAGTCGTAACCGCGTTAACCCTCTAAAATTAAGCGTTGACAGTAGATTATGGGAGCCGAACCTTCCATAATCTAATCTGTATATTGTATAGCGACGCGCTAGTTAACCAACCCGCTTAGGAAAAATCAAAAGGAGGAAGAGCGGACGCTCGCCTTCCTTAACTGACAAGGTTTGGATGTAAGAAAAATTTTAAATTCAACAGATCAAATACCACAGAAAGTACAACTTGAGCCTTCCTTTCTGGGTTTCTGCGAACTAACTCTTGAACATTAGATCTTGATCACAGAAACATCTGCTATAAATATGTTTTTAATTGTCAGCATTTGTAACGGATGGACAAGTTGACTCCTTAGAATGGGATGGAGAAGAACGTGGCTCGTTACTACCCCAAGGGCCAAAGCGGTCGGCCAGAAAGAGTTGTTGAAATGACAAGAACGACCGATTAGCTCAGTTTCCAACCTCGGCACGTTCTTCCCAATACCGAGCCCGTTCTGCATCCTCTTTTACGCCGGTGCCTGTCCGGTAGGCCTTTGCTGTTTCCTCTATACCGATTCGGTCGCCCGATTCTGCCAGCCGGAGATACCACTGAAAGGCATTGCTGTCGCTTTGCTTTACCCCTTTGCCTTCAGAGTACATGTTGGCGGCGTTCAGCATGCCCTGGCGGTTGCCATCCTCGGCCAGGGCAATGTAGCGCTCAAACGCCAGATCATACTGGCCCATTTTGTACACTGCGTAGGCTTCCAGCACCCGGATCATATCCCGGGCAACACGCATCTGGTCGTCTGCCGGTTCTGCCTGTGTTGTGCTCGGCGCCAAAGCGATAAGGACCACAAGCGCCATCGCCTTGAGTGCGTGCCTGGTGCGGTGCATAAGAGCGTCCTTTACAGGTGGCGTGAAGATTGTTTGACCAATTCACGTTAGCAGCGCCGGCAGAGAAGGTGAACGGTACTTAAGTACCTTTGTCATTCGACTCAACACTCCATAGCATTAGCTCTGCTGCCGCTTTGCCTCTCCTGGACGCTGACGTACCTGCCATTGTTCATCCATGACCACAGGTGCATCTAAAGATTGCAGGGGCTCCTTGCCGCGGATCAGATCGGCGGCGCGCTCAGCCACCATGATGGTGGGCGCGTTCAGGTTGCCATTGGGTATGGTCGGGAAAATCGATGAATCCACAACACGCAGATTTTTGATGCCATGAACCCGAGTTTGCGGGTCTACCACCGCACGCTCATCGATGCCCATTTTGCAGGTGCAGGATGGGTGATAAGCGCTCTCTACCGTCTGCCGAACGAAAGCGTCAATTTGCTCGTCGCTGTCAACCGCGGTACCTGGCTGAATTTCAGGCCCGCGGTACTCATCCATTGCCGGCTGATTAATAATTTCCCGGGTCAGGCGAACGCACGCCCGAAAACCTTCCCGGTCGGCGTTGTGCTGCAGATAGTTGAACTGTATCCGTGGCGCTTCTTTTGGATCCGCAGACTTTACGTGTACGGTGCCGCGACTTTTGGGTTTGTTGTGGCCAACATGTAGCTGAAATCCGTCGCCATCAAACGCTTCTTTGCCGTCATAACGCATTGCCGCAGGCAGGAAATGGTATTGCATATCTGGCCATTCCACGCCCGCTTTGGAGCGGATAAAACCGCAAGATTCGAAGTGGTTGGTGGCGCCAAGGCCATCTTTTTTCAGAATCCAGCGCACGCCTATTTTCAGTTTGTTCCACCAGTCGAGCTTGCGGTTTAACGACACCGGCTGCTCACAGCGGAACTGAAAATAAAACTCCAGATGATCCTGTAGGTTTTCACCCACTCCCGGCAGCTCGTGCTTCACCTCAATGCCGGCCTTTTCCAGAACCTCGCGGTTACCAATGCCGGAAAGCTGCAACAGGTGCGGAGAGCCAATGGACCCTGCCGACAAAATCACCTCTTCAGTGGCTTTCACCTCTCGGATCTTACCGCTCTGTTCGTAACGCACACCCGTAGCGGTATTGCCGTCGAGAAGCACTTTGTGCACCAGAGCATGGGTAACCACGGTCAGATTAGGGCGATCCATAGCCGGCCGCAGATACGCATTCGCAGTAGACCAGCGACGACCATTTTTAACCGTCATGTGCATGCTGCCAAACCCTTCTTGCTGGGCGCCGTTGTAGTCCTTTGTAGGGAAATAACCGGCGTCCTGACCTGCGTCAATAAAGGCCTTATACAGGGGGTTTTGCATGTTGTTGCCGTTGTTTACGCCCAACGGACCGTCACCGCCACGGTAGCGATCACCGCCGAATGCCCAGGTCTCCGCTTTTTTGAAATATGGCAGTACCTGTTGGTAATTCCAGCCTTCTGCGCCTTGTGATTCCCACTCATCAAAGTCGCGGGCGTGGCCACGCACGTACACCATGCCATTGATGGACGACGATCCGCCCAGCACTTTGCCGCGTGGGCAATGCATGCGACGGTTGTCCAGATAAGGCTCCGGTTCGGTTTCAAACTGCCAGGCGAATTTTTTGGTGTTCATCGGAATGGACAAGGCGGTCGGCATCTGAATAAAGATGCTTTTGTCGCTACCACCGGTCTCCAGTAGCAGAACCTTACGGTGGGTATCTTCGGTCAGGCGGTTAGCCAGCACACAGCCAGCAGAGCCCGCGCCCACAATGATGTAGTCGTATTGGTTGTCGTTCACACACGTTCCCCTTTTTAGCTCCGAAATCAAAATGGCGCGTCGATGTCTTCCATGCCCACATACACCGCCTTGAGCTGGGTGTAGTGAGAGATCGTCTCGCGGCCATTTTCGCGGCCAATACCAGAGAGTTTGTAGCCGCCCACGGGCATTTCTGCCGGGGAAGCTCCGTAGCTGTTAATCCAGCAAATACCTGCCTGCATCTGATGAACAACCCGGTGGGCACGGCGAATGTCATTGGTAAACACGCCCGCCGCCAGTCCGGTTTCAGTCGAATTCGCGCGATCAATCACTTCATTTTCAGTGGCGAACGTGAGCACAGACATCACCGGCCCGAAAATTTCTTCCCGCACGATCGCCATATCGTCAGTGCAGTCGGTGAAAATGGTCGGTTCAACAAAATAGCCGCCCTTGGAATCTTCCGGCTCAAATCCGTGACCTCCGTGACGGAGTGTTGCGCCTTCTGCCACACCTTTAGCGATATAGCTCAAAACCAGCTCGCGGTGCTTTTCAGAAATAAGCGCACCAAAGTTGGTTTGCGGGTTCATCGGATCGCCCGGCAGGATGTTGTTGCGGGTACGCTCCAGCAAACGCTCCATGAATTTCGGGTAGATATCCTCATGCACGAACACTCGGGTGCCGTTGGTGCAGACTTCGCCCTGGGTATAAAAATTGCCCACCATGGCGGCCGAGATGGCATTCTCCAGATCAGCATCGTCAAAAATAATGAGCGGGGATTTACCACCCAGCTCCATGGTCACACTTTTCAACGTAGTAGCCGCAGCGGCCATGACTTTCTTGCCGGTACCTACTTCGCCGGTAAACGACACTTTGGCGATTTCGGGATGGTGAGTCAGCCAGGAGCCGACCTCTGCTGCGCCCTGCACGACGTTAAACACACCGGCAGGAACACCTGCTTCAATATAAATCTGGGCCAGTTTGGTGGCGCCCATTGGCGTTTCTTCAGAAGGTTTGAAGATCATCGCGTTGCCACACGCCAGTGCCGGAGCAGACTTCCAACAGGCGATCTGTAACGGATAGTTCCAGGCGCCGATACCGGCGCATATGCCCAGCGGTTCCCGGCGGGTGTAATAAAAGTCACCCCCAAGATCCTGCTGGTTACCTTCAATCGACGGCGCCAGACCGGCAAAAAATTCAATCGAGTCTGCGCCCGTTACGATGTCAACGGCTTGGGCTTCCTGCAACGGTTTGCCGGTATCCAGAACCTCAATAACGGCCAGCTCGTCGTTACGTTCACGCAGTAATGCGACGGCTTTCAGAAGAATGCGACTGCGCTGCACGGCAGGCATGGCAGCCCATTCTGTAAATCCAGCCCGGGCGCTCTCAATGGCGGCCTGCTGCACAGATTCATCCGCTATTTCTACTTCGTAGATCACTTTGCCCGTGGCCGGATTGACAACTGGAAACACCTCACCGGTATTGTTGGCAAAGAAGCGACCGTGAATAAAGTTCTGTAAACGAGGTACTGAGTGGGACATAAAAGCGTCAAACCTTAACGTGAATAATGAGTGATTCTGCTTAAACGATGCGGCTACTAAATGTTGCCTGGGGCCGGGCCAGCGTGTCCCGTATAAAGCGCTTACACAGCCGCTCACCCGCTTCGAAACTTTCCTGTGGGTCCAGGCTCAACGCACTACGCAGCCAGAACCCGTCTATCATCGCCGCCGTTTGCCGCGCCACCTCGGTCGCAGCTGTAGGCTCCATCACCTGGGCGAAGGAATAACGCAGGTTGCTATAAAGACGCGCATTGTTGATCTGCTGCAAACGTTGCAGACCGGGCTCATGCATGGACCGCGACCAGAAACTCAGCCAGGTTTTTGCCGCCAGTGCCGAGCGCTGGAAGTTGGAAAAGTTGGAATCAACGATGCAGTCCAGGCGCTGTTCCGGCGACCCGTCGGTCTTCGCCATACGCTCACGAAGCTCTTTTCCCAGCTGGTCCAGTAAATATCGAAGCGCTGCTTCAATCAGGCCCTGCTTACCACCGAAATAGTGGCTGATGATGCCCGAGGACATTCCCGCGCGTTTGCTGATGCTAATAATGGTGGTATTCTGCATCCCCAGTTCCGCAATCGACTCCATCGTTGCTTTGATCAGCTGCTGTTTTCGGGTGTCTTTCACTCCAATTTTTGCCATGATTATTCGCTACTTTATAGCCCTGAGTTTATTAATTGAACGTTCAATTAACTTTAAGGCTACAGAAACTACAACGGAGCTGCAACCTGCAGAAGTACAAAAAATAACCGATCAGAGTCTGGTAAGTCGGGGAACGAGCATCAAACAGATACCCATTATTTGTCCGCATAGTCCGCAGAAAAATGCCCTTTAATTAGCCAATACAATCGTGTTCACAGCGGGTCTGTAGTGCCTGATTGTTGACCGGACAAAATGTGGTGCAAGCTGCGGCACTCAACCATGGGGTCGTCACAGTTGACGACAATATCGGAACGGGCAATCACATAACTCTTGCCGGTAATCTGGTTCTTCACCATCTGGACCTCGCCGTTCTGCTCTACGGCACTGAACTCGCCGATGAAGCTGGTTTCCCGCAGAGAAACAGTTTCCAGCCGGTCACCGGGTTTGATGGTACCTTCGTAATTCATCAATGCCAGCCGCGCCGAGGTTCCGGTGCCAGTGGTGCTGCGGCAGATGACGCCGGGATGCACATAAGTCGCGGAACGGGAACGGTAATAGCCTTCGCCCACATGCTCTACGGGGCCCATAAAGTGGAGAAACGGCAAGGGCCCCACATCGCCCAAAGTGTGATGGGAAAAACTTCGTTCCGCCTGCACCGCCTCAACAATGGCATGAGCCGCCTCGGCAAGCCTGCGCTCTTCATCCAGAGTAAGGTCGAACCCCAACTCTTTCGCATCGACCAGCGCATAGAAACCGCCACTGTAAGCAACGCTGTAGGTTACCCTTCCCAAAGACGGCACCTCAACGGTAGCCCTGTAGGTGTGGATGTAGCTGGGCAGACCTTCACAGGTGATGGATTCCACCACCCCGTCACGCACCGTTGCGTCTATTTGCACCAGCCCGGCCGGCGATTCCAATAGGAACTGTTGCCGGCCTTCCTGCTTGGGCACAATGCCCGCTTCCAGAACAGCGGTGGCCGTGCAGATGGTGTTGGAACCAGAGTAAATCGGATACCCCATCACTTCCATGATGATATACCCGGCCGCTGCTCGCGGGTCTGTCGGCGGCACCAGCAGGTCTACAGACATCTCGGGAATACCGTGGGGCTCTTCCAGCAACAAACGGCGCAAGCCATCGGCATTGTCCCGCAGGTATTCCATCTGGGCCCGCACGGTGTCCCCCGGCAGCGGATCAATGCCGCCGGTAACAATCCGGCTAACGTCGCCACCGGCATGGGTATCCATCAACTGAATGGTCAGTTCCGGTTTCATCACACGTTCTCCAGAGTGAAAGGCTTACCATGCTCGTCCCATTGCGCGTCGGGAACAATCACGATCTTGCCGAGATAATTGCTGCCCCGATTTTCAAAATAGACCTCGGCATGGTGCAAATCCGACAGTTTGAACGCGCCGTGCAGTACCGGCTTCAATTTCCCCTCACGAATCCAGGCCATGAGTTGGTCGGCTTCGTCACGGGTACCGTGTGAGACCCCAAAAATTTGTACCTGATAAAGGTAGATGCGGGTCCAGAGAATCTCGCTGATGTTGCCACCACTGGCACCAGCGATGCTCAGCCGCGGGTAGGTGCTGCGGGCCTTCATATCAAAGATCATCGTATCGATGAATGTGTCGGTCATCTCTCCGCCCACCAGATCCATCACCGCGTCAAACGGTTTGCCGCCCGTTGCCGTCTTTACCCGGTCAACAAAGCTGTTCATATCAGAACGATCCAGCACGGCCTCGGCCCCCAGCTTAAGCAGCGCATCGGCTTTATCGTCTTTGCTCAGAGCGAAGGGAATAGCGCCCACAATGCGGCACAGTTGAATCAACGCAGTACCCACACCGCCGCTGGCACCCGTGACAAGTACCCGTTCGCCAGCCTGAATGTTAGCCGAGGTGACCATATGATAGGCCGTTTGGTAGGAGCACATGCCCATTGATGCCAGTTCAGCGTCGGACAATTCTGGGTTGGGAATGTGATGAAACTGGTCCGAAGGCAGCGCGACATATTCTGCATAGCCACCATCCGCGCCGTGGCCATAGTAATCAGGGGTCAGGTTAATATCTGTGCGGGCATCGGCGTAAATATTGAAATCCAGTAAGCCACGTTCGCCTATGCGGCTTTCATCAACACCTTCACCCACGGCCACAACGCGACCGGCTATGTCAGCACCCTGAATGCGTGGGAAAATCAGCGTCGGCTTGCCACCCATTTGGAAAGACGTCATCTCTCCTTTTTTAGTAGGGTAAAGTCCTTCACGGGCCTTGCGATCCGTGTTGTTTTTGGCTGTGGCTGTTACCAACACCAGCACCTGCCCTGGCGCCGGCTCAGGTGTCGGTACCGTCTGGTATTCAAGCGTGTCGATACCACCATGGCCGGTTAAAACCATGGCTTTCATAGTATTGGGAATCATAAGCGCGCGCTCTTGCCAAGTAGAATCCCGATGTTAACAGTTGCAGCGACGATCACCACGTCAACGGGTTTTACCTAACAGCTTTCTGCGCTCACATATGGCCACGCCGAATGGCGGATCGGTCTTGCCACTGCATGTCATACCAAGGGCAATTCAGACTTTCTATCTTTTTTTCCCTCAACCAGACCGTTTGCCCCTGATAATCTTGCGGTTTCCAATTTTCTGTTACTTTTATGCAAAACCCGGGGCGGTCCGGAAGAGACTTTATGTATGTTTTCGGATACCCCGCCGGCTTTTCACCCGTCACAGCAGATTTCAGATCATCCAGAGTCGTAACCTCTTTCTGTGTTGAACAACCGACGACAAAAACGGCAAGAAAAATCGCTATGATTTTTTTCAATGTTCTTCCTCGTTCTGGGCAAAACATCTGCTGTTGCGGCTACCTGAATTCTGGTGCAACTTCAAAATTTTACGTGCGGGGCGCTTGATCACAACCAGAGGGAATCTGAATCAGCCCAAAACTGACCAGCCCTGAGTTACGCCAATAAACCGAGTCAAGCCAGCATTCAGGCTTGACTCGGTGTACTCCAAGATGAATTTGTAAATCTTAGTCAACGGCTCTCTGCACCGCCACATAATGTGTGACCTTAGCGCCGTCCATCACCGGCGATACCTTCCATTCAATGGTAAAAGGTGACCCGTCTTTGCGATAGTTGATGGTGCTGCCGTGGAAGGTCCGATTGTGCTTCAGATCGTCAGCCAAACGATCCGTTTCCGCTTTATCGGTCTTCGGACCCTGCAGCAGACCAGGCGTTTTGCCCATCACTTCATCGGCCGAATAGCCGGTCAGGTCGGTAAAGGCCTGGTTGACATAAATGATCACTGAATTTTTATGATCATCGGTCACGTCAGTCACCATCACCGACTCGAAAGCCAGACCCGCAACAGACTGAAAAAGTGGGGATTGCAGCAATTCTTTGGAATTATTCATACATTTCCTTTTGTATTAAACACACTGGCCCGAGTTAAACGACCATTCTTGTATATACGCACAGCGGCCGGCGCTGTATCAATACCCGCAACGCGATAGACCGGGGCAAAATTATTTTTCAGAGCCCTGCCTATCCAGTTTTCCTCGAGTGAAAAAAACGCCGACACCTAAGATGTGTTAGCCTGCTGGTCCTGGCATACGAGTTATCAAGTATTTTTCCTGCTTGACCAGTTCGAGCGCTTTCTTCCGGCGTTTTCTCGAGATCTCGCGTTTCATCGGCGGCCTGACCGCCCTCGGCCCTCTGTTTCAACGACAGATGCAGCCTTTTCAAAGAAAGATACAGCCTTCATAGCATTGCGCCATTGACACATTTAACCCTGGCGCGCATGACCTAAAAACCGAAGTCATTGTGACTTTTAGACGTGCCATTTTAGGTGCTGGCCCAATGTCGTGCTTTTAAAAAAGCTCGCGATGCCGTCGTTGCCGTCTATCTTTTTGCCCAGATATAATTTTTAGCTAAAAACGAAACAGGAATTTGCCTGCGATCAAAGAAAGTAGGAAAGAAAGTACGAGACAAAGAAAGAAACGATCAATTACTGATAACAATACTTTTTCGGAGATGTGTATGAGATTTTTAAACAAACTTGCTACTGCCGCTGCAGTTAGCTCACTAGTGCTTGGCGCGACGGTAGCCCAGGCAGATTCAAAAGAGCCTATTGTCATTGCCACCCATAACTGGACCAGCCAAATTACTATGGCTTACGTTATTGGCGGTATTTTTGAAAGCATCGGCGATAACGTTTCTTACGTACCTGCCGATAGCCAAGCGGTTTACGAATCTGTTCGTAACGGCGACGTTACTATTGCCCATGAAGTCTGGCAGTCTACTTTTGGCAAGTCTTTCAACAACGCTTTAGACGCTGGCGGCATTATTGATGTGGGCACCCACGCCTCTGTTACCCAAGAAGAGTGGTGGTACCCCGCGTATGTAGGCGACTTATGCCCGGGCCTACCCTCCTGGGAAGCGCTGAACGATTGTGCCGAACTGTTTGCAACACCAGGCAGTGGTGGCAAAGGGCGTTATCTTGACGGCCCTATGGACTGGCATGGCCAGGAAACCCTGGACCGCATTGAAGCTCTTGATATGAACTTTACAGCCAAGTTTGCCGGGTCATCCGGTGCACTTTGGGCTGAACTGGAGTCTGCAGCCAAAGACAACCGTGCGGTGGTTGTATTTAACTGGTCACCCAACTTCACCGATGCCGGTGACGGTGGCAGCTTCGTTGAATTTCCCGCGTATACAGAGGGCTGCAAGAAATCAGACGGCGGCGATGGCAAGTGTGGTTCGCCCCCAGCAGGTTGGTTGAAGAAAGCCGCTTATTATCAAATGCCCGCAAAATGGCCAACCGCTTATAAGATCTTTAACAACGTATCCTTTACCAAAAGCGATATCGGCAATATGGCAGCATTGGTAGACATCGATGGTATGTCCCACGAAGCAGCCGCTACTAAATGGCTGGCTGATAACGAAGCAACTTGGAAAGCCTGGTTGTAAGCTAAACACGCTAACCTGAATGCGCTGCATTCAGGTTAGCTTTTATATTAAGAATCTCTATTTATTTGTTTTTTTTCAGTGACAGCAGTGCTATTGACGCGGTGCAACAATACTCTATTGCGCTTGTTAGTCCGATATATTCACTGAATTATTGCCATCAACCCTATCTTTTAGCACTTCTTTTTTTACAGGAATTTGATTATGTCAACGTCAGCTCAGCCGGTCATCAAGTGCGAGTCTGTCTATAAAATTTTTGGCGATAACGCTGTAAAAATTCTGGAACAATCCGGCGGAAAAGTAGATACAGCATCATTACTCAAAGCCGGCTGTGTCATTGGTGTTAACAACGCTTCTTTTGAAGTGCACAAAGGTGAAATGCTCGTCATCATGGGCCTGTCAGGCTCTGGTAAATCGACCCTTTTACGCTGTATTTCACGCCTGATAAACACCACTGCAGGCGATATTTTTATTGATGGTGAAGACCTGCTTGCGATGAATGCAAAGGAACTCATCAACATTCGCCGTAATAAAATGGGCATGGTATTCCAAAGTTTTGCCCTTCTGCCTCACAAAACCGTTCTGGAAAACATTGCCTTACCCTTGCAGGCAAAAGGCATAAGCACCCGCGACAGCATGGCCCGTGCGATGGACATGGTGAACCTGGTAGAGCTCACAGGTTGCGAAAACGACTTTCCGCGCCAACTCTCCGGTGGTCAGCAACAGCGTGTCGGCATTGCCCGCTCATTGGCCGTAGAACCTGAAATCTGGTTCCTCGATGAGCCCTTCTCGGCTCTGGACCCGTTGATTCGCAGGGAAATGCAAGACGAGTTTCTGCGCTTGCAAAGTGTATTGCACAAAACCATTTTATTCGTTACCCACGACTTCGATGAAGCGCTACGCCTAGCCGACCGCATTGCCATTATGAAAGACGGCGTCATCGAACAAATTGACACCCCGGCCAACATTGTACTCAAGCCAGCCACGGAATACGTCGCCAAGTTCACCCGTGGCGTACCTCGTGAGCGCGTACTTTCTTGCAAAACCATCATGGAAGATTACGACGCAACCGCCAAGATGAGCGACGTCACTGTCTCTGCCAATGCCATTATCGAAACTGTAGCTGGATCTGTTCTAACCGAGCAAAACCCAGTGGCTGTCATTGATGCCGAGGGCAATATTGTTGGCGCTTTAAACCGCAACATTATGATAGACGTCTTGTTTGGTGAAACTAACAGCATGCCAGTTAATAACTAAGTTATGAGCAAAGCCTAATGCAATATTTTACCGAACATAAATGGACGCAGTTTGTCGCCCTATTGGTAGTGTTCTTTGGCCTTGTGATGGCTATCGACCCAGCCACAGGTGGTAACCTATGGCGCCTGCAAGAAACCCGATTTTGGTTGCTTCCCGACGTTGTTAACGACGGCCTTAAGTTCTTAATCAATGATTTTTGGGTGGTCGAGACTTACGATGCCGAGTTAGACATCACCGAACAGTCGACCATGATGAAAGAGTTTACCCGCGACTTGTCTGGCGTGGTTCTGTTCAGCATCAACCTGATTCGTGAGCTCCTGTTAGGGGGCGTCAAAACCGTTGTGGCCTTCACCAGCTGGGATTTTATCAGCGAAAACGAGTGGGCTCGAATTCCGGCACTGCCGTGGCCCGCCGTTGCTGCGGGTGCCTTTTTAACAGGGCAGTATCTTGGTGGCCGCAACCTGTCACTTCTGGCCGGCATCAGCACCATTTACATTGCCGTATTTGGTCAGTGGACACCCGCCATGCAAACCTTATCGTTTGTGTTGGTGGCCGTGCCTTTATCGGTTTTGCTGGGGTTAACCTTAGGCATTGTCGCCTTCAGGAACAAAACCTTCGAGGCTGTTTTGGCGCCACTATTGAACGTGGCTCAAACCATGCCCCACTTCTCGTACTTGATTCCAGTGGTGGTGTTCTTCGGCATTGGTGACCACGCCGGTGCTATTTCAACGGTTATTTTTGCCACTCCCCCAATGATTCGCCTCACCATTCTGGGCCTTAAAAAGGTCTCACCAGAAGTCGTGGAAGCCGGCATGATGAGTGGCTGCAACTCACGCCAGCTGATGTTTAAAGTACTCATCCCCACCGCACGCCATGACATTTTAATCGGGGTGAACCAAGTCATCATGCAGTGTTTGGCTATGGCGGTTATCGCATCGTTTATTGGGGCAAAGGGCTTGGGCTACGACTTACTTGTTTCGTTGAATATGCTCAAGATAGGCCAGGCCCTCGAATTGGGTATATCCATTGTCTTGATTGCGGTGGTTCTGGACAGGTTATCCTTGGCCTGGGCGAAAAAGCAGGTGGATTACTTCGCTGACGTACCCTTTCATTTGCGTCACAAGTATTCACTCGCCTTCGTGGGCATTCTGATTTTCACCTCCGTTGCTGCCTATGTGGCATCCGTGGCTTTTCCAGACAAAGCCAATTACTTCTACTTCATTCATGAATCACAAGGGCTTACCACTGAAAAATTCTGGGATTCTATTGTTGACTGGATCATAACCAACACTTACGACAGCGTACAAAGCTTCAATGCCTTTATGATCATCTCGATTCTGATGCCCATGAAAGAAGCCTACTTAGCGATGCCCGTCGCGGCCACTTTGCTCCTGGTTGCAGGTACCGGTTACATCGTTGGCGGCCTTCGCTCTGCTATGGTTGTAACGGGTTTTATCGCTTTTATTGCCTTGACGCCTTGGTGGGATCGCGCCCTCATTACAGCCTACATGGCCACCTTTGCCGTCATCATTTCCGTCACTATTGGCTGTAGCGTCGGCATTTTGTGTTCGCGAAGCGCCAAGGCAACCAAGTTTATATTGCTGGTCTGTGACACGTTTCAGACATTTCCGTCGTTCGTTTACTTAATCCCGGTCATCATGTTGTTTGGTGTAAGCGACTTATCGGTGCTTATTGCGGTGATCGTGTACGCCACCATCCCTGCCACACGTTACACCGTGGAAGGGTTGAGTAACGTGCCAAAAAGCTTGCAAGAAGCCGGTTCTATGTCAGGAGTTAACCGCACGCAGCGTTTACTGAAAATTGAACTGCCCCTGGCTTTCCCGCACATCATGCTGGGCATCAACCAAACCGTCATATTCTCATTGTTTATGATCATCATCGGCGCCTTTATCGGTACCGACGACTTAGGTCAGCTCATCATGCAGTCTTTGTCGGAAGCCAACGGTATGGGCCAAGGCATCGTGCTCGGTTTGTGCGTTGCCTTTATTGGCCTGGCCGTAGACCACTTGATTCATACCTGGGCAGAGCAGCGTAAGAAAGTGCTGGGGCTTGCTTAACCGATAAACCGGGACAGGTTTATTATCCATAGCCTAACCTGCCCGGTTTCCCGACAATAAATCATTCATCTGCTGTTGGCGCTGGCGGGTAGTTGAAGCCGGCCGGTGTCGCTTACACAATCGCGGGAGATCAATGCCATACTGCACGAACGCATGAAAGCAGCAGCTGAGGAATCGGATATATGGCAAATGGCAAATGGAATTGGGATCCGAACAGTTTCCTCGATGATTTTCCAGTCGAAGATACCCCCGGTATAAAACTTTTGCTTAACAGTGCTGGCGTGCTTATGGCTGGCCGTGGCGAAAGTATCGACAAGGTTCTTAATCCAGATCAACATTCGCTCGGGGAACACATCGACACCTTATTCCCCGAAACGGCGGGAAACCGGGGACTACGAGAGGCCCACTCCAAGGCTATGGGAGGCGATCTACAAAACTGTCGCCAGCGAGTTGGTAGCCTGGATGTAGCCTGGGAACTCATTCCTGTGAATACAAAAAGAGGCCGGGAAGTGCTCGCGTTGGCCATTGTACTGACCGACAACCAACCCCTGAAGGATAACCCGCACGAACTCCGGGAGATGGACCCGACCACGGGCATTCCAACCCGGTGGGTGGTCATGGCACAAGCTGAAGAAGCGTTCAACCGCCATCCCAACACTCAATGGGCCGTCCTTCGGCTTAAAATCGAAGGCATGAGGCGTATTAACCAGGCCTTGGGCCAGGATTTGGGTGATCACGCGTTCCATCAGGCTGTCGGACGTATCGTGCGTTCGCTAGCCGAGGATGAGTGCGTTGGACGGATAGCCGGCAACGAGTTTATTCTGCTCATCCAGCATAAAAGTGACAACCATACCGTTGAGCGCATTCAGGCCATGGACCTGTTGTTTGATGAACCCCTGAAGGTTGGCCTGCTTCAATTCATGCTTCGCATAAATGTGGGCATCGCCCGATCTCCTCAGGACGGCTCAACGGCAAAGGATCTGGAACGGCGGGCCACCATCGCCCTTGAACGGACCCGGCGTTCCGGCGTCAACCACTCATTTTTCAGCTTGGCTCTCGAGGACCACGTATTAGCCCACAGCTGGGTACCGGCTGAAGCCCAGCGCGCCCTTCGTGAATCTGAGTTTCAACTCTATTACCAGCCTTTGGTTGACACACGTACCGGGGAAACGGTTTCTATGGAGGCCCTGATCCGCTGGCAACACCCATGGCGGGGAATGATCCTGCCCGGGCACTTTATTCCAGTGATTGAAGAAATGCAGCTTATCGTTAATCTCGATCTTTGGGTGCTTGAGCGTGCGTGTCATGAAGCGATGTCCATGGGCAAGCCGGTAGCGGTCAACATTACCGCCAATACCATTACGGCCCCGGACTTTTTGAAAAGACTGGATCGCGCCCTGACCCAGAGTAAGCTGCCACCAAGCTGGTTGACTCTGGAACTCACAGAGCGGGTATTCAGCTCACCGGAACTGGTGCTGGAGCCGTTAAAGGCCGTACACGAGCGCGGGGTTCAGATTGCTGCCGACGACTTCGGCGTGGGCTATTCGTCGTTGTCGTACCTTTGGCAATATCCGCTGGATAAGCTCAAGCTCGATGGCTCTTTTGTCCGCGCAGCGGCGCTGGATCAGCGCGCCCAGGATCTGGTAACCGGTCTTGTGCCACTCATAAAAACCCTTGGAATGACGCTGATTGCGGAATGCGTTGAGACGGAAGAGGACCGGAACTGGCTGCACGAAGCGGGCGTATTTTTCCAGCAGGGATACTACTTCGCACGTCCCGCTCCTTTCTCATAACGTCCAGAACAGCTGGCGCGGCCCAGCTCTATGGCGAGTGCCAAGTCTATTTCGGGAACCACCGACATGACGGCTGCGGCACTGGACTCAAGATGGGATTACCGGACGGTTTTGAGGGCCTGGCTTTCTTGGGCATGAACCAGCGTTAACGTCACCGCGTTCAACCCCGTGTTAGCTTAGCGGAGTATCGTGATTTTAGGAGTTAATAGATTATGAAGTTTATTCTGATGCTTGCCCTGTTGGGCGTAATGATTGGCGCAGCGCCGGCAATGGCCAAATCATCTCATAGCGATCAGCTACCGCCGGGCCTGCAGAAGAAAGTCGAGCGTGGCCAGCCACTGCCGCCGGGCTGGCAGAAAAAGCTGAACTATCGGAAAGGTGATCATTTCGACCGGGAGTTGCTGCGCTTCGGCAATATCCGCGACGTCGATGGCAACCGTCAGCGGGTAGAGATCGAGGGTCGCGTCTATACGATTATTAAGGATACCCGAGAAATCATCGATATTCTCAACCAGTAACATCAAATAAGCCGGGACAGATTTCTTTTCCAATCCCGGACTCCCTGAAGTTATAGGGCCCTGTGGGTCACACCAAAGCCCCATTCACAATGGCCCGCAACTCCTGCCGGATCGGGTAAGACGACGAGGGAATCAGTTGCGTCATGAAGATCATGACCAGCTCCTCCACCGGATCGACAAAAAAGTTGGTGCTCGCCAAGCCGCCCCAACCGTATTCGCCCGCCGACCCGTTGGTCTGGGATTTGGCAACGTCTGTCTTAACCGAGAAACCCAGGCCAAAGCCGGTTCCGGCATAAGGTGTTTCGCTGAAGGCTCCAACCGCAAGGCCCGGCAGATCCTGATTACCCGGCAAGTGATTGCAACGCATGAACTCCAGGGTTTTTCGACCAATAATCCGTCGCCCCCGAAACTCTCCGCCCTGGCAAAGCGCCTGGGCAAAATGAAAGTAATCGTCGATGGTGGACACCAGCCCGCCGCCGCCTGACACAAACTTATTTTTGTGCCGAAAATGTGACGTCTCCGGATCGTCCTGCAGCTTGAGCTGATCGCCAGCCCGGTACTGATAGCAAGCGGCGAAGCGGTCAAGCTGATCGTCACGAACCTGGAAGCCGGTGTCTGGCATGTCTAATGGAGCAAAGATATTGTCGCGTAGATACTCGTCTAAAGGCTGATCCGCCAGCAACTGCACCAAATACCCCAGCACATCCGTGCTGACGGAATAGTTCCAGGCCGTACCCGGTGAAAACTCGAGCGGCAGTTCCCCAAGTTGGCTCACCAGTGCTTCCAGCGTCAGGTTCCGGCTGCCATCAAGCCCTAACTCGCGGTAGGCCGCGTCAACATTGGTGCGGTTCATGAATCCGTAAGTCAGGCCCGACATATGGGTGAACAGGTCGCGGATGGTCATGATGCTGGTGGCAGGCGTGGTCAGAAAATCGGGATAAACACCACTTTTATAAACCCGTAGGTTTTTCCACGCCGGAATGTACTTATGTACCGGGTCATCCAGCAAAAACCGCCCCTGCTCGTAAAGCTGCATCATGGCGATAGACGTGATCGGCTTGGTCATCGAGTAAATGCGAAAAATTGTATCCCGGCAGACAGGTTTGTTGCGCTCCGCATCCATCAACCCCTGGGCTTTCACATAGGCGATTTCTCCTCGCCGGGCGACCAGTGTCAGCGTGCCGGGTAATTTTCCAGGCTGGATATAGCGACGATCAAGATGACGTTCAATATTGCGAAGCTGGTCTGCTGAAAGGCCAGCAACCTGTTTGAGTTCCGTCATAGTGAAAGCACCTTGTTGTGTGGTTTTGAAAGCAATTTACGAATCAATGGTAGCGTCTGGTTCATCCACCAGCCGCGCCCGAACCCGTGGCAGATACTCCGGATAGTTGTTCTGTACAAAGGTCACCAACCCCTCCCGCACTGCGCACCGTAAATCCCAAGCCTTGCTGGAATTCGAGGCACTCATCAGGAAGCGCACCTGCAGCGCCCGCTCGTTCGATTCGGTTACCTGCACTGTCTCCGTTTTTCCGTCCCACAGGGAGGATTTCCTGAGCAGCCGCGCGAACTCCTCGCGCAATTGTTCCACCGGCATGGCGTAATCCAGTGAGAGAAAAACCGTACCCATCAGGTCAGCGCTATTGCGCGACCAGTTCTCAAACGGGTTCTCGATGAACCATTGCAACGGTACGATCATCCGGCGCAGATCCCAGATCCGCAACACTACGTAAGTCGCGGTTACTTCCTCAACCCAGCACCACTCATCCTGAACATGGAGTACATCGTCTATACGGAACGGCTGGGTCAAAGCAATCTGCATGCCTGCCAGCAAGTTACCCAGCACCGGGCGGGCCGCGAAACCCAGAACAATGCCGCCAATGCCTGCGGAAGCCAGCAGGCTGCCACCAACGTGGCGCACGCCGTCAAAGGTCATCAGGGCGCCCCCCAACCCTATAATCACGATCAGGATATTGAGGCCGCGAACCAAAAACCGGGTCTGTGTTTCAACTTTTCGGGCACGTTTCCATTGGTGCTCAAGCGCCGGGTTGAGCGTAACAATCACATCCCCGATGGCCGAGGTGCAACGCACCGCCGCCCAGGTCATCGACAAGATCAGCAGCAGCGTGGCGAAATGCTGCAGTTCCGCCAGCAGGAGAAGACCTTCAGGTGCGGTTTCCAGAACCCCGTTCAGCACCAGCAAACATAAAAATACGCCCAGGGCGCGGGCCGCGGCGTCCAGAAAGATCCGGGGAACGGCTTTGGAACGTGTAACCCGACGTGTCACTCCCAACGCAATCCGGTAAGCGGCGTAGGTCGCTACCAGCGCCAGTAACGCAGAGGCCCCCGGCACCAGCCACGCGGTTAGACCGGCCTCGATCGACTCCAACATTCCTTACTCCCGCCACAATAACTCTGAAGTCGTCAAATTAGCGCATGCCGCGAGTGCTAGCAAAAAAAAGTGTTAAAAAAGGTAATAGGAAAGTCAAAGTTCACGAGTCTGCTACCATGAGTCAACTCCCACAAAAGAGCAGACGCATTATGGATACAACCAAGTTCTACATTAACGGAAAATGGGTAACGCCTCAGGGCACCCAAACGATAGACGTTATCAACCCCTCTGATGAAACCGAGTTTGCCAAGATTACTCTGGGCTCTGAAGCTGATACGAATATGGCCGTCAGCGCCGCAAAAAGCGCGTTCCCGGCTTGGTCGATGTCGACCAGAGAACAACGTATTGACTTGCTGGAGCGCTTGCTGGAAACCTACACCGCGCGTGCTGAAGAGATGGCACAAACCATCAGTAAAGAGATGGGAGCGCCCATTAACTTGGCGAGAACAGCCCAGGTGGGTGCCGGTGCTACGCATCTGAAAAACACCATTCGTGCTTTAAAAGCCTTCAACTTTGAGCACGCCCTGGGTGACCACGCGCCAGAAAACAGAATCATGCACGAACCGGTGGGCGTTTGCGCTCTGATAACCCCCTGGAACTGGCCGATGAACCAGATCATGCTGAAAGTGCCGGCTGCCATTGCGGCTGGCTGCACAGTGGTTCTCAAACCGTCAGAGATTTCACCTTTGTCCGCAATGCTGCTGGCAGAAATGATCGACAGCACGGGCTTTCCTCAAGGCGTATTCAATCTGGTCAACGGCGATGGCGTAGGCGTTGGCTCGCAACTTTCAAAACACCCGGATATTGATCTGGTCAGTTTTACCGGTTCAACCCGTGCCGGCAAAGCCATCACCATTGCCGCAGCAGACACCGTGAAGCGAGTTGGCCTGGAGCTAGGCGGCAAAGGCGCTAACATCATCTTTGCCGACGCCGATGACAAAGCCATAACGCGTGGTGTGCGCCATTGTTTTGCGAACTCAGGCCAATCCTGCAACGCGCCAACACGGATGCTGGTGGAGAAGTCGCTTTACAAGCAGGCAGTTGAAACCGCCGCATTGATTGCCAGCCAGACAGATGTTGGCCCTGCCGACGTAGACGGTCGCCAAATTGGCCCCGTGGTCTCTGAACAACAGTTCCAGAAAATTCAGGCACTGATCAAAAAAGGTATTGCGGAAGGCGCGACGCTGGTCTCCGGTGGCGAAGGTCGGCCAGAAGGGCTGGACAAGGGCTACTTTGTAAGGCCAACGGTTTTCGCAGACGTTACACCTGAGATGACCATCTGGAGCGAAGAAATTTTCGGCCCTGTTCTTGCCATCACACCGTTTGAAACAGAAGAAGAAGCGGTAAAGCTGGCGAACGATACCCACTACGGGCTAACCAACTACATCCAGACATCCGATAAAGAAAAAGCTCACCGCTTGGCGCGGCAACTGCGGTCGGGCATGATCGAAATTAACGGCAAATCCGGATCGTCAGGCTTCCCGTTCGGCGGCATGAAACAGTCGGGCAACGGCAGCCGGGAAGGCGGCGTGTGGGGGCTGGAAGAGTTTCTGGAAGTTAAATCTGTTACCGACTGGTAATTAGCCTGTCGGGTTAACCACTCACTTAGACTTGCCACACTCTCTACGGGGCCGGGCTGTACAAACAGCCGGCCCCGTTTTTTCATTATTCGGCTATATTTTGTAGTTAGAGTTATGCTGCTTATGGATACGCCAATCAACAACCAAGGAGAAGTTTATGGACAGCCTGTTTAGTAGTGTTGGTAATGCCTTCGGTGGTTTACTGAGCCTGGTTTGGCTGGTCATCGTTATCATGGCCATTGTTAAAGTAGCAAAGAGCCGGGCCAGCACCATCGCCAAAGTGATCTGGATTATCGTGCTGCTTGCGTTTCCCTTGGTCGGCTTCATCATCTGGTTACTGTTCGGGCCCCGAGGTTAGTGATTGGAGCGGTGATTCGAATAGTGATTGGAATACTGAATACAAACAAACTTGATCGGGGAAACACATGAGTAATAAAGATGACATCGTCACCGGTAAGGGACCGGCTGGTGGCTGGGGGTCGTTGAAAGGAATCGCCAGCATCTCTATCGAATCGTCGGCCTCACTTTCCGCAGCGGACACACTGCGCCGGATGAACAAACCTGGTGGCCTTATGTGTCCTTCCTGCGCCTGGCCCAAGCCCAAAAACTACAGCGCGTTTGAGTTCTGCGAAAACGGCGCAAAAGCGGTCATGTGGGAATTGACAACAGACCGCTGCACGCCCGCATTCTGGGAAACACATACGGTGCAACAGCTCCGCACCTGGACCGACCATGAATTGGAAAAAACCGGCAGGCTGACCCACCCCCTGCGTTATAACCCGCAAAACGACCGCTATGAAGAAACCGACTGGGAATCGGCGTTCAAAGACATCGCGCATAAACTCAACGCACTCGATCCCGAAAGTGCGGTTTTCTATGCATCTGGCCATGCCGGACTTGAAGCTGCTTATCTTTACGCACTGATGGCGCGACTGCACGGCAATAACAATCTGCCGCAAAGCTCGAATATGTGCCACGAAACCACCTCTGTTGGCCTAAGCAAGGTAATTGGTTCTCCCGTCGGCACTATCATCTGGGAAGACCTGGAACAGGCCGATGCCTTTTTCTTCTTCGGTCAGAACCCCGGCACCAACAGCCCCCGCTTTCTTCACCCCCTGAAAGATGCAAAAAAACGCGGTGCTAAAATTGTCACCTTCAATCCCATCATCGAGCAAGGGTTGGTGGCGTTTGTAGATCCTCAGAATGCAGTTGATATGACCACGGGGCGCCAAACCAAAATCTCCGACCAATATCACCAGTTAAACTCCGGCGGCGATGTGGCGGCCATCATGGGTATTTGCAAGCACGTCATCGAAGCGGACAAGACCGCTCAACACAATGGCAAAAAACGTATCATCGATGTGGCCTTCATTGAGGAGCACACCCAGGGTTTCGACAGCTTTCTGAGCTCGGTTGAAGCCGCCGACTGGAACGATATCGAAGTCGGTAGCGGGCTCACCAAGCAATCACTGCAAGAAGCCGCCGACGTGTATATAAAGGCAGAACGCGTCATTGGCGTTTATGGCATGGGGCTCACCCAACACACCCACGGCTCGGTTAATGTGGGCATGCTGGTCAATTTGCTGATGCTCAGAGGCAACCTTGGTCGGCTTGGCGCGGGTATTTGCCCGGTGCGCGGGCACTCCAACGTTCAGGGCCAGCGAACCGTAGGCATCGCGGAGAAAGCCGGCCTTATTCCCATGGACAAGCTGCGCGAGCTTTTCGACTTTAATCCGCCCTTAAAAGACGGTGTCAACATTGTCGAGATGGTCGAGGGTTTGATCGCCGGATCGGTCAAAGCGAGTATTTGTCTGGGTGGCAATCTGCTGCGCGCCGTGCCGGACCAGCAACGTATGGAAAAGAGCTGGGCCGAGCAGGACTTAACGGTGATGATTTCTACCAAGCTTAATCGCAGTCATATTTTTCCTGGTAAGTCGGCCTATATATTGCCCTGCCTCGGCCGTGCTGAAGTGGACGAGCAGGCCAGCGGGCCGCAGGCCGTTTCCACCGAAGACAGCTTTTCGATGATTAGCGGTTCTACCGGCCACCGGTCGCCCATATCCGAACACTTGAAAAGCGAACTCGCTATCATTACCGGTATCGCCAAGGCGCTGTTACCAGAGAATCCGAAGGTGAAGTGGGAGGCGTGGACCGCAGATTATTCGCTGGTGCGGGATCTGATCGAGCAAACATACCCCGACGACTTTGGCGATTTCAACGCACGGATGTTCGAGCCCGGTGGCTTTTATCGAGGCATTGCTGCACATGAACGAATCTGGAAAACACCGGAGAAAAAAGCACTCTTCACCACGCCAGAGCGGCTGACATCGCTGGGATTCGATGCAAAACCCGGCCGTTACAGTTTGCTTACCATGCGTTCAAACGATCAGTTCAACACCACCATTTATGGCTATTCGGATCGCTTTCATGGCATTGAAGGCACGCGGGATGTGCTGCTGATGAACCCGGATGATATTAAACGTGCCGGGCTGTCGGGCGGAGATCGAGTGCTGATGATTACAGACCTGGATGACGGCGTTGATCGCCGCCTTGGTGGCCTGGTGCTAACGCCTTACCGGATTCCGGCAGGCACCGTGGCGTCTTACTACCCGGAGTGCAATGTTCTAGTGCCGGTCAGCCATCATGATCAGCTGTCGAAAACTCCAGGGTCGAAGTCCGTTCCGGTACGGATTGAGCGGGAGCAAGCTTAAAAGAGCTCTGCCCTGCGGCTTTTCCACGGGGCAACTCAAAGCGCGATAGTGGTGAACCAAAAAGTCATTTCGAGCCTATTTTACAGGATTGCTCATTCTTTTGACTCGAACAGGATTTCTGCATGATTACCGTCCACCACCTCAATAACTCCCGCTCACAACGCATTCTCTGGATGCTGGAAGAGCTGGGAGTGCCCTACGAGATTAAGCGCTACGAGCGTGATGCCAAAACCATGCTAGCGCCTGAAAGCCTCAAAAAAATACACCCGCTGGGTAAATCGCCGGTAATCACCGACGGCAACTTGGTCATCGCGGAGTCTGGCGCCATTATCGAATACCTTGCCCACACCTATGGCAAGGATACTATGTTGCCGGAAAGCGGTGGCCAGGCTTGGCTTGATTACACATACTGGCTGCATTACGCCGAAGGCTCTTTGATGCCGCCGCTGGTGATGCGCCTGGTGTTTGAAAAGGTAAAAACCAGTCCGATGCCGTTTTTTGTCAAACCAGTGGCAAAAGGCATCGTGAACAAAACCAATGAAGTTTTCATCGGCCCGATGATCAAAACCCACCTGGATTTTGTCGAATCTCATCTGGCGAAAAACACCTGGTTTCTTGGGGATAAACTGAGCGCTGCGGATATTCAGATGAGCTTTCCATTAGAGGCCTCAGTGGCCCGGGGCATCATCGGCAAGAACCGGCCTCATATTACAGCCTGGGTGAAACGTGTGCACGCCAGACCGGCTTACCAAATTGCCCTTGAAAAAGGCGGGAAATACGATTTTGCCTGAGCAGACGGTGGAGTGCGCTCAGGCGCCCTCCCCGCTTTGTGCCACTAACTCAGATCCACAGAATGCTTCTTCAGATCCGCCAGGTCACACACCTCCAGTGCGGCGCGGTG
>Ga0307486_1000519_pt1 | contig 35343 bp, 28 predicted proteins | sample CBIW02metaG_FD_203663 | JGI IMG/M metagenome (GOLD analysis project Ga0307486, IMG submission 203663) | Sea-ice brine microbial communities from Beaufort Sea near Barrow, Alaska, United States - CBIW 0.2 | ecosystem: Environmental > Aquatic > Marine > Coastal | place: USA: Alaska | collected... | reverse complement strand
CCCTTTGTTCTAAATCGTTTCAGTAAGTGAGTCAGGTTATAAGTTTGTTAACTTATTTCCTAGCTTCCTTTGCTGAGGGGCGTATTATATACGCTTTTTAATCTGTGTCAAGAACTTATTTTTTAATCGGTTTTAAAGTTAATTCAAACTTCATTCCCCAATCTAGCCACTCTTTAATCTCATTCGGTAAACCAAATAACCTAAAGCTGCTCCGTTCCGATAGGGGCGTATTATACGCAGTTTGATAGAGCCGTCAAGGGGTTTTGGAGCTGTTTTTAGGGTTATTATACTGACAATTGCTAGTTATTCGAATACCAGTATATTTATCAATAAGTTAGTGTTAAAAATAATTTTAAATCTATTGTTTACCACCTAATATTGCTGAACATTGTCTTTATAGCTTATCCCTCTACTATATCTTGTGCCACTTTATAGCTTACCTAGCTTAGTAAAGAAAGCTTTATAAGCGTCAACTTTTTTATTTAAGGCTAGTGGATAGGCCCGCGACGTTGAAGGCAGCCTATATAGTGTTAAATCCTTGTCTTTGTTTTCTGCTTTACTTTGATCATTATGCAACTGGTAAGGATAATCCATACTCTGATTGGTTTTGGGATATCGCGATTTAGGAGGTGGCACATCAAGTAAATTAAGTAATACCTCAGTTGCCTTGCCCCCTGTGGTAAATAACGTTTTGACTTTTGGCACTTGCGGCAAGATATTATTTAGGTCTACAGTGGTCACAACCGTTAGATTTTTATCTGAAGCGTTACCGGTTTCACGAATCGCTTGTACTACTGTGGGACAGGAGGCAATACCACGCTCGAACATGAAGGCACGGATACGCTCAGGATCAAAGCGCTTCTCATCCCCTACTCTAAAATAATCCGCATCATTGAAAAACACGCGCCCATAAATACGCCACATATCATTATAAAAGTTAGGATAATGAAAGCTCATTGCCCATTTATCAGCGGTCGGTGGAAACGTTCCCATCATCATGACCGTCGCATCTGGTGGTAAAACCGGGCCAAATGGATGCGTTTCGATATTTGCTGTTTCTGTTTTTAAAGTTTGTGACCATACAAAGTCGTTAACAGGTTTTAATTGATCGTTGTAAGTATTTGAGGGTGGTTTAGTCATGATATTCTTCATCAGAAAAGGTGTTTTTTTGGTATCATAGCAAGCTCAGCGCTGCTCAATGTGCGAAGGCTTTGATATAGCTATACTTGATTGTTATAAAATTTGTTATGAACCACTATTTATAGTTATCCATCGTATAAATTTATCTGTTATTACTATAAAAGTTTGGGTTATAGAGTCAATATGCGATTTGTTAGTTATGCTGATAGCTGTACAATCGAATTAACCCATAAAATAGCTAAATTCAAAGTAACGTTCTGCAGTGTGTTTATTTGCCGATTGTCTATATAAGTGTCTATATTGTTTATCGCAGTGGCTACTCTAATAGTGATACTGCGGGGACATATGACCAAAACTAAGAGAGTACTCATGACTGACCTAAATATTACCGTAATTGATCATCCGTTAGTACGTCATAAACTCAGCTTGATGCGTGAAAAAGACTGTAGTACTTATAAATTTCGTACGCTAACCAAAGAGCTTGCCCGCTTAATGGCCTATGAAGCAAGTCGCGACTTTGAGATTGAAACCTTTCCGATGGAAGGCTGGTGCGGTGATATTACTGGTGAGCAAATCATTGGTAAGACGGCGACCATTGTACCGATTCTACGTGCCGGTCTTGGTATGTTAGATGGTGTGCTCGACTTAATTCCAACAGCTAAAATCTCGGTTGTGGGCTTACAGCGTGATGAAGAAACCTTGCAACCCGTGCCATTTTTTGAAAAATTTGTCAGCCATATGGACAAACGTCCTGCAATTATCATTGATCCAATGCTGGCAACCGGCGGCTCAATGATTGCTACTATTGAGATGCTCAAAAAACACGGCTGTAAAAACATTAAAGCACTAGTGTTGGTCGCAGCACCCGAAGGTGTACGCTTGGTCAATGAAGCGCATCCTGATGTGACGCTCTATACTGCGGCATTAGACAGCCATTTGGATGAACATGGTTATATCATCCCGGGACTTGGCGATGCCGGTGATAAAATCTTTGGTACTAAACAAATCTAATAGACATAACGCCATCAATAACGGCGATAAAGAACGCTTTGTCACTAGCAAAGGTCATTGATGATTAATCACTAATACTTATTATTAATAACAAGGATGAATGATGAACGTATTAATTACAGGTGCCAGTGCAGGCTTCGGCAAAGCGCTTACTGAACGTTTGATTGCCAAAGGCCACCAAGTGATTGGTTGTGCCAGACGACTCGATAAGCTTAATACCATGGCGGAGAGTTTGGGCGAATCGTTTTTACCAGTGATGATGGATGTCAGCGATACGGCTTCTATCCCGCAGATAATTGCTGATCTGCCCGATAGTTTTAAGCAAATTGATGTCTTGGTTAATAATGCTGGACTGGCTCTCGGCACAGAGTCGGCCCAAAACTCTAACCTTGATGACTGGATGCGTATGGTCGATACCAACATTAAAGGTCTAATGTCATTAACACATGCCGTCTTGCCAGCAATGGTCGCACGCGATAGCGGTTATATTATCAATGTTGGCTCTATCGCTGGCACTTGGCCGTATTATGGTGGTAATGTTTATGGCGCTACTAAGGCGTTTGTGAAGCAATTTAGCTTAAACTTGCGCGCAGACTTAATAGGCACTCAGGTACGCGTGACCAATCTGGAACCGGGTAATGTCGGTGGCACTGAGTTCTCAAACGTACGCTATCACGGTGATGATGACAAAGCTGCAAAAGTGTATGACGGCTTCAAAAATATGACGGGGGATGACATTGGCGACATCTTGCTATGGCTTATAGAGTCCCCTGCTCATATCAATGTCAATCGTTTAGAAGTGATGCCTGTCGCTCAAACTTATAATGGACTGACGATTGCTAAGCAGAATGGCTAGAATAGTTATTAATAGCTAGATAGTTAAACTCAATACCACTCTATCAACGTAATTCATAATAACGAAGCAATACAGCACTTTCTACATTAGGTAGCGTTGCTGTATTGCTCCCCTCTTCGTTGCTTGCCTTATTCCCACTTATATTGTCACCCACAATTTGCTCGTCTACTAACCGTAAATCATTAAAATCCAAAATTAGTACTTCATTACGGGTGCGCTCGCTAGTGCGTTTATTATGGCGTATCGCAAACCCTAGCACTTGTTTACTTTTCACCCGAATATGATTAACAATAAGGTCTTGAGAGCCTGTTAGTGCTGATTTATTAGTGCTTTTATTGACACTCTGATTTATTGTCTGCGCTCTCATCACTGCGGTAGCCGGATTAACAGTTGTGGTGAATAGTTTTTCACGGCGGGCGCTTTCAGGTATCTGACCGGCTACAAATAATATCTGTCCGAACGGTAAATATTGCCCATAGCGCCTCAACTCATGGCGGAACAATGCTGGCATATCCATATTAAAGCTATCTTCACTTTGCTGATAAAACGCCGCAAAATTACGCTGGATATAACGTCCGAACACCGTGAAATTAATCCACTCTTGATAAACATCGTTTGCCAAAATCTGCTTAGTAAACGCTTGTGGATCGGGTGTAATCCTACCTTTTAGCATGGCTACTAATAACGCCTGCGGATCATTAAATATCTGTTGCTCCCAGAATTGCGGATAAAGACTACTATCAAGTTCCGGTAGCGTTGGCTTACTCATGACGCATCTTCCTGTTTTATATTGATAATCGAACACATCATCATCGCAGCTATCCTTCGCTATATACTGCTGTTCACTTGATATTTTATACGCCCTTTTTACTCTATAGTAGGTTTATAGTTGCTAACAATAAGCTTAATTGACTAGGAGATTACTGTAGGTAATTTTTATGCTATGGTCAGCGTTGCATGAAATGTCAGCACTCAGCGATGCGCACTATGCGATGCGCACTATGCCAAACTGTGGCAGTAACGGACTTTTGAATCATGATTGATAAAATTGCCGAAAAGTCTAAGCATTATAAATTACAAACCATCAGTGTCACTGCTACCGATGGTACAGAGCTACCTATCTCGGTAATTGGTAGCGGTCAACCTGTATTATTTCTACATGCATTTGGCATGGACGCGCGGCAGTTTTTGCCCTTCATATTACCCTTAGCCTCGCAATATACCTTTTATCTGCCGCATTTTCGTGGTTTTGGCTTGGCGACTGACTTGACCTTGCCACAGTTTGATTTTATTGAGCAATATGCGCTAGATACTCAGCAAGTAATCCAATATATCGCTAAAAAAACAGATGCCAGTGAGGTGCCTGTCGCTGGGATTTCTATGGGTGCACTGGTAATGTGGGCTTACTTTCAACGCTTTGGCACTCATCGTGTCAGTCGCTATTTGAATATCGATCAAGCACCTATTATTCACAACCAACCCGACTGGCAAGGTGGGCTGTTTGGCACGCGCCAAGCAGAATTGTTTGCTCAGTTTGAATCGCTCATCACCAAAAGCACGCCTTATATGCTGCATATCCATGACTTCCGCCATCTACCCTATACTATAAAAACTGATTTGCTAAAGATAGAACAGGCTTTCTCCTTACTCTCAGTCGGACGCGCTCATTCGCAACTGTTAGCAAAAACACTCAGTCATCGCACCCCACATCAAATCTCACTAATGGATCATGCAACGTGGCAACACAAACTACATTGCCTAGCTGCTTATATACAGCTGCCCTATGATTATCGTAATGCCTTGGAGGTGGTAGATATTCCGACTACCTTACTGATTGGGGGTCGCTCACAATTATATGACCCCGTGTGGCAGCAACGGCTGAGCAATATGTTGCCCAACGCCACCACGGAAATATTACCAAAATCAGGCCATGCGGTACCAATGGATGTGCCTGTTAGATTTTATCAAGCCTTAAAAAGGTTTTTGCAAGGTTAATCGTCTCGTTACGTTTCAGTATACATAAGCCTGTAATTGACACTATGACTATACAACACCTCCTAATAACTTACGTACCTGCCCTTTATAATTAATGACACCCATCAACGTTATTTTATAGTGAACGTCACTAAATTTTATAACTAATGTCACTATGCTATACGTTGATCCAATCATTCTAAAAGGATAAAAATATGCCCTACGTTACGGTTGCAACTCAAGCTGATCAACCCGTTGATCTGTATTACGAAGTCCAAGGCACTGGCAAGCCTGTAGTCTTAATCCATGGCTGGCCTCTCAGTGGACGTTCATGGGAATCACAAATCGCTCCCCTTGTCGACGCTGGTTTTCAAGTCATCACTTATGACAGACGCGGCTTCGGTCAATCCTCTAAGCCATGGGAGGGTTATGACTACGACACTTTAGCGCAAGACTTAAAAGCCCTTATGGACGAGCTTGATTTGCAGGATGCGGCGATTGTTGGATTCTCAATGGGCGGCGGTGAAGTTGCTCGCTATCTTGGTCAGTATGGATCAGACCGTATCAGCAAAGCGGTATTGGCTTCTGCCGTTCCGCCTTATTTGTTCAAGGCCGATGACAATCCTGATGGTGGTTTGGAAGAGCAAGATGTTCAAGAGTTTTTAGACGGAGTAAGCGGTGATCGTATCGCATTTTTAAATGACTTCACTAAGAATTTCTTTACTCCAATAAATGGCAAGTTATTAGTCAGCAAACCTCTGCGCCTATATCACCGTGATATTGCTGCATTTGCCTCCCCTAAAGCCACTTATGATTGCGTCAAATCATTCGCTTATACTGATTTCCGTGATGACCTAAAAGCATTCGATGTGCCTACTTTAGTAATTCATGGTGATGCGGATCAGATCGTTCCATTTGAAGTTAGTGGCCAGCGCTCGCATGACATGATTGCAGACAGTCAACTGCATGTTGTAGAAGGTGGTCCACACGGTATTAATGTGACGCATGCCGAAGAGTTCAATAAAGTATTGATCGATTTCTTAAATGGCTAATTGTTATTCAACAGTTATAAAAAAGGCGACCTTAACGGGTCGCTTTTTTATTTGAGCAATGAGTGTTAATGCATCTAATTCATTAATTCGCTAATGCTTTAATGAGTTCAAAGCGTGGTACTTTTTTGCCCTCTACTATTACCGTTTCCACAAACATCGCAAGCGGACGTACCCAAACACCATACTCTCCGTACAGACAACGATAAACCACTAATGATTCTTCTGTTTCTGAATGCTGTGCGGTATGCAGTACTTGGTAAAGGCTGCCTTTATAGTGGCGGTAGATGCCTCGAGAGACTGTGACTTGGTTTGTCATCATTACTTCCAATTAGTCAATTTTATTCATATCGAAATCGTAACCAGAGCTTTTCATGTTATGTTTTTACTTTTTATTAAATTAGAAAACTTAATGTCCTCCAAGGCCTCGTTCATGATTTTGAGAATCTTTTTATGCGCATCATACCACTGTTTTTTCCAGCCAGACTCATCAAACTCAAGATCATCTTCCCACCATTCAGAGGGAATGTCTGTTTCTAGTCTATAAGCTTCATAGGGATTAAAACTAATCTTCTCAAGCTTGTCAATGTAAGCTAAGCCATCATCTAGACAACTTTTCAATAACATCTTAAGCTTCCTCAGGACTGGATCTTGCTCTCCATGGTTTTCATAAGTCATCTGTTCAAACTCATGCAAAAGTTCTTTGAAAATTTCTACCTTATTCATAAGGGTTACTTTAGCATAAGCTTTTTTACCTGCTTGTATAATCACAGTTTGACCTGACGTTAAGCTAAAACCAGAATCGATTTCTTCGCCATCTACTTTCACAGCATTGCGTTTTAGCATATCTTTTGCCGCAGCACTGTTTTTAGCCAAACCTGCTTGGTTCAATATCTGAGTAATAAACAATGTGCTTTGACTATCGTCAAGTGTCAAGGTCACTTCTGGCAAATCTACCGGCAATTCGCCATCAGCTAAAACATTACCTGCTGACTTATGCGCATTGGCCGCGGCATCGGCATCATGGAAGCGCTCGATTAATTCTTCGGCTAGAATACGTTTGATTTCTTGTGGATTGCGACCGTTTTCCATCTCTGCCAGTAAGCCTTCAACTTCATCCATTGGCTTAAAGCTTAAAAATTCAAAATATCGGCGAATTAACGTATCTGGCATAGATAAGATTTTTTGATACATCGTGCCCGGCGCATCATAGATGGCCACGTAGTTATTTAAAGACTTAGACATTTTATTAACGCCATCTAACCCTTCTAAAATTGGTACGGTGATACATACTTGTTGCTCTTGACCATAACGACCTTGCAACGTGCGTCCCATCAATAAATTGAAGGTTTGATCGGTACCGCCAAGCTCAACATCAGCTTTCAGTGCGATAGAATCATAGCCTTGCACGAGCGGATATAAAAACTCATGGATAGAGATAGGCGTCTGTGAAGCATAGCGCTTAGAGAAATCATCACGCTCTAGCATACGCGAAACGGTTTGCTGACTGGCAAGCTGAATCATATCTGCCGCTGACATGTCGTTAAACCATTCAGAGTTAAAGACCACACGGGTTTTTTCTTTATCCAAAATTTTAAATACTTGCTCAGCATAAGTTTCAGCGTTGGCTTTGATTTGCTCAGTAGTCAATGGCGGACGGGTGCTGTTTTTGCCAGAAGGATCACCAATCTTAGCCGTATAGTCGCCGATTAAAAAATAAATCTCATGACCCAAATCCTGAAAATGCTTGAGCTTGTTAATCAATACCGTATGACCTAAATGTAGGTCAGGCGCGGTAGGATCGAAACCAGCTTTGATACGTAAGGGACGGTTGAGCTTGAGCTTAGCAACCAAATCCTCTTCGGATAGAATCTCTTGTGTACCGCGCTGAATAAGGGCTAGCTGCTCTTCTAAGGTATATGATTGTTCAGTCATGATTTTCTCTTTATGGTCTCTATTTGATGATTAGCGCCTCGAAGAGTTTTGGAACCCCGAGGGCATACAAAAAAATGTTGGAATTTGGCAGATATACTAGCGTTTTTTAAGGTAAATTACCATGACCAAGCCCATTAAGACACTACTCACTATAGGGGCTGTTATGGGTTTCTTATCAATATATCAGCGTTATTCGCATTGTTATTCTAGCCATGATCATTGACTCTCGTTGAGCGGACTGATTAAATGGTTTATCCCTAGGAGAATGCTATGACTGAAGAAAATGATCCCAATAAAAGACGTAAAATCGTCAATAGATTTTTGATCAAACTCACGCAAGAAGAGCCGCAAATGTATTATGCTACGACGTCTGAAGTCGCTCGCAGTATTCATACTATGATAAAAGAACACACCAACCGCTTATCAGTAGAAGAGCAAGCGCTCGTTAGAGGAATAACCATTGAAGATATTCAAGGCATGCTAGGGTTTAACCTTAAATAAGCGTATGAAAAACAGAATAACCAAACCCTCTCCAACACCCTCCACAAACAAAAAAGACCGCCCTCATGGCAGTCTTTTTTTTGAGCTAAAATTTTAAGCCAAATGTCTAAAATATAGGCTCAAAACAGCTGACTTTAAAATAGCTAACTCTAGAACGGATAGTCACGTGGGGTATGCTGAACCGAGATCCAATGCAACGTTGTAAATTCTTCAAGTATCCATTCGCCATTAAAACGGCCAATTCCTGAGTTCTTTTCACCGCCAAATGGCGCGTTGCTATCATCATTGACTGAGATGTCATTAATATGGGTCATACCCGCTTTGATACCGCGCGCAAAACGCAATCCTTTTGCCATATCTTTCGTAAATACCGCACTGGATAGTCCATACATAGAGTCATTGGCAATAGATAGCGCATCATCTTCGTCTTTGGCACGAATAATGCCAACCAATGGGCCGAATACTTCGTTGCGTGATAAGTCCATCTCGCGGGTCACATTGGTAAAGATATGCGGTGGGACGACTTGACCTTTTATCTCGCCACTTAAGATCATTGTTGCACCTTCTTCCTGCGCTGTAGCAATTTTTTCTTTTAGAGACTTGACTTGTTTTTCGTTAATGATGGGACCGACTGCTGTTTCTGCTTTATCAGGATCGCCTACGTTTAAAGTCTTAACGTGAGCCAAGAAACGCTCTACAAAGTCATCATATAGCGCATCTTCGACAATAATGCGATTGATAGCAATACAAATCTGACCTTGGTGTAAGAACTTACCAAAGGCAGCTGCTTTTACCGCTTGGTCGATGTCAGCATCTTTTAGCACGACGAATGGACTGTTACCACCCAACTCTAGTGCTACCTTTTTGAGGTAATCACCACCGTTGGCTAACTCTCCGATGTGCTTACCGACTGAGGTTGAGCCTGTAAACGACACTAAGCTTGGGGTTCTGTGTTCTACAATCGCATCGCCTATCTCGCTACCTGAGCCGACGACCACATTTAGCAGACCTTTTGGTAGACCGGCTTCTTCAAATACTTTTGCAAGCAGTAGGCCACCAGTCACTGGCGTATCACTAGCAGGTTTAAGCACTACCGCATTACCCAAAGCTAAGGCTGGTGCGATAGAGCGCTGGGTTAGATGAAGTGGAAAGTTCCACGGGCTGATAACTGCCACAACGCCAATGGGCTCACGGTAGATAAAGCTTTCTTTACCCGGGGTGTTAGACGGACGAATCTCACCATGCACACGATTGGGGTAAGTCGCTGACTCAAGGGTAATTGCCCGTGCAGCACTAAATTCGACCATGGCCTTGATGCGCGTGCTGCCTGACTCTTGAATCAACCAGTTGACAATCTCATCTTGACGCTGATCCAATATATTGACGACGTTATATAGCACAGCAGCACGTTGGGCTGGGGTTTGCTTGGCCCATTCTTTTTGTGCCTGACTGGCGGCTTGATAAGCCTCATTGAGCTGTTCTTCTGTCGCTTGTTGAATCTCCACAAGCGTATCGCCGTTATAGGGGTTGGTATTGGTATTGACGCTATCATCTTTACCTTTTTGCCACTCACCTGCGATGTACTGCAGATGAAAGTCACTATAAGCGCTGTCATTAGCAGCGTTGGTATTGTTGGCTGACATAATTATCCTTATTTTTACTTTGTTTGTATTTAAAATTTATTTGGAAGATAGGATTTAACGGTTGGCGTTAGAAATATCTAGGCTGGTTTTGGGTTGACTCGTTTTTGGGCTAAAAAGTCTCACACAAGAAATACTTTCAAACTCACTGTTAAGCCATAAATGTATTCAAAAACTGATGAGCTCAACGCTCAACTTGCTAGACGACTGGTCTAATGTTATCATAGACATCAATAAAACAAGAATACTTTGTCTGCAAATATTGTTGATAAAACGTAACTCATACTCATTAATATCGTTAAAATACGTCCCTAACACAGCGCTCAAATACAGCGCTCAAACAAAAAATTGACCACCCTATTAATATAAAGTTCTAAGGAGAACAGTACCTTTATGTCCGATACCATAAGCGCTACCCCTGTAACTAGTCCCACAACAGATACTAGAGCTCATTTGCTCGCAACTGGCTATCAACTGATCGCCAGAAAAGGCTTTACGGCTGTGGGTCTCAAGCAAATATTAGACACAGCAGGCGTTCCTAAAGGCTCTTTTTACCATTACTTTGCCTCTAAAGAAGCCTTTGGTGAAGCCATTATCAATCATTACTTCACCCTATATAAGACACGCCTAGATACCATCAATGCGCAAGACGTCAGTGCGCAGCAAAAGCTTTATAACTACTTTCAAAACTGGTACGACACCCAGCAGAACGGCTGTGATCACGAAAAATGCCTAGTCGTTAAGCTCAGTGCTGAGGTGGCAGATATGTCAGAACCTATGCGTAAAGTGTTGGATGCAGGCTACCAGCAAACAACCTTATGGCTCGCGGAACAGATCAAGGCGGGCTGGGCAGACAACTCCGTACCACGTCATGACAATATCTCAGCTGAGAGTATGGCCAAACGCTGGTATTTTGCATGGTTAGGAGCAAGCTTAATTGCCAAAATCAGCCAAACCAACACCCCTTTGGCAGAGATCTGGCAAATGACTACGACCCAAATGGGGCGCTAGTAACGCACTGGATTTCTGGTGTTGTTATTAGACAGTGCTTTTTAAGCGCTTACTGAATCTTAAGCGCTTAAAGTGGCAGAAATTATTTTAGACAGTTGTACGATAGTTTTGTAAGTAGCACTAGACGACCGGTCTAATTAATGTACAATGCATGCAAATCTTCAGAGTAGATGCGATAAACAAGCATCACTTATCATTCATTGTTTAGCGTCATCATTAGTTGACGACCAAATCTCTATTAAAATTTAGGAATATTATGAACAACTTTCAATATTACAATCCAGTACGCATCGTTTTTGGCGAAGGTCAAATAAAAAAACTGTCAGATTTAGTACCTACTGATGCACGAGTGCTCATTACTTATGGTGGTGGTTCAGCTCAGCGCACAGGTACTTTAGACGAAGTTAAAGATGCCTTATCAGCGAACGGTAATCGTGAAGTATTTGAGTTTGGTGGTATTGAACCCAATCCAGAATTTGTCACTTTGTTAAAAGCGGCTGACATGGTTAACGAACATAACATCGATTTTCTATTGGCGGTCGGTGGCGGTTCAGTCATTGATGGCAGCAAGTTTGTGGCGCTAGTGGCGTCGATGACTGAAGAAAACGGTACTGTGTCACGTGAACAAGCTTGGGACGCCTTAACAAGTTATTGTAAAAACGTCGATTCTGCTGTTGATTTAGGCGCAGTCTTAACTATCCCAGCCACCGGTTCAGAGATGAATTCTGGCGGCGTTGTTAACTATAGTGAACGTCAGGCAAAACTACCGTTTGGTAACCCACTTGCCTTCCCTAAGTTCTCAATCTTAGATCCTACTAAAACATTGACATTGCCTGAGCGTCAAGTAATGAACGGCGTTGCCGATGCCTTTGTCCATGTGATGGAGCAGTACTTAACTTATCCGGTCAATGCCAAGGTCCAAGACGCATTTGCTGAGAGCTTACTGAAAATTCTGATTGAAGAAGGTCCAGCAGTCAAAAAAGACCCAGAAAACATGGAAACACGTAAAAACATTATGTGGACAGCGACCATGGCACTGAACGGTCTGATTGGTACTGGTGTACCACAAGATTGGACAACACATATGGTTGGTCATGAACTGACGTCTTTGCACGCTATTGATCATGCCCGTACGCTAACCATCGTTTTGCCATCAGTAATGCGTGAGCTTAAAGACAGCAAAAAAGAAAAGCTGCTTCAGTATGCACGTAACGTATGGAACATTACTGACACTAATCAAGATGACGATGCCATCATTGAGACAGCAATCGCTTATACCGAAAACTTCTTCCGTGACTTGGGCTTACCAGTCAGCTTAGAAGATGTTGACTTGACTGAATCAGCAATTGATCCAATCATCAAGCAGCTTGAAGCCCATAAGATGGTCGAATTGGGCGAACATGGTACTAATGATTTAGACGTTTCACGTCGTATCTTAGAGCGTGCGGTAACCAGTAAAGCGTCTTAATAAAAAACGCCACCGTAATAAGAAACACATATAGTTATGCTATCTATAGTAACTACTCAGCACTGAGTAGTTACTACATTAAAAGCAGAGAATATTAAAAAAAAGAACGTTAAAACAAAGAACCTTAAAATAAGTAACTAATAAATAACTAATAAGGATTCCTAAAATGAGTTTCGATAATAATTTTAATGAGCAGCAAAACCAACAACAAAATCGTCAAATCAAACTTGCCAGTCGCCCTCATGGCGCACCAACGAACGACAACTTTGAGCTGGCTACTGGTGACATTCCAACGCCAAATGACCAGCAAATGCTGCTACGTACCGTGTACTTATCACTTGATCCCTACATGCGCGGTCGTATGAGTGACGCAAAAAGCTATACCGATCCACTACAAGTCGGTGACGTCATGACTGGCGGCACAGTGGCGCAAGTGGTCGAATCTAACGTTGATAACTTTGCAGTAGGCGACTTAGTCGTAGCCAATTCTGGCTGGCAGGACTATAGCGTCAGTGATGGCGAAGGCGTGCTAAAGCTGGATAAAGACATGCCACACCCCTCTTATGGTCTTGGTGTCCTTGGTATGCCTGGCTTTACCGGTTACATGGGCTTGACTGACATTGGTAAACCACAAAAAGGGGAGACCTTAGTGGTTGCCGCAGCAACAGGGCCTGTCGGCGCAACCGTCGGACAAGTTGGTAAGCAGTTAGGCGTACGAGCAATTGGCGTGGCAGGTGGTGCTGAGAAGTGTGCCTTTGCAGTCAATGAATTGGGCTTTGATGCCTGTATCGATCACCATGCCGACGACTTTGCCCAGCAGCTAAAAGACGCTTGCCCTGACGGTATCGACATCTACTATGAAAACGTCGGTGGTAAAGTGTTTGATGCGGTATTGCCACTGCTAAATGCCCATGCTCGTATCCCAGTGTGCGGCTTAGTGTCACAGTATAACGCGACCGAATTGCCTGATGGCAAAGACCGCTTGGGTCTACTCATGGGACATGTGTTAAGTCAACGCCTGACCATCAAAGGCTTCATTATCTTTGAAGAATATGGCGATCATTATCCTGAGTTCTTAAAAACCATGAGCGACTGGGTCGAATCAGGTAAAGTGAAAACTAAAGAATACCAAGCTGACGGCTTAACACAAGCACCGCAAGCGTTCTTTGACATGCTAGAAGGTAAGAATTTCGGCAAGACTTTCGTTAAAGTTGCTGACGTTAAATAGTTACGGCTATAACCACTCAACAACATAACTACTGAATTTAGCTACTGAATATCCAGACTTAAACGTTAATACTATTAGCAGTCATCAATACTATTAGCAGTCATCGTTAATGACCTCATTACTCTAAGATGACTGCTAGTTACTGACTATTTAGTAACAGACATGGATTTTCAATGCTAATTAATAATAAATAAGGACAACAATGAATATTTTAATGGTACTAACTTCACACGACCGTCTAGGCGATACTGGCAAGCAAACTGGTTTTTGGCTAGAAGAATTTGCGGCACCTTACTACGCGTTTATTGATGCTGGCGTCAATGTTACGCTTGCCTCTCCTGCTGGTGGCCAGCCACCCCTTGATCCTAGTAGCGACACGCCGGATGCGCAAACAAAAGATACCACACGTTTTAAAGAGGACTCTGATACTCAAGAGCATCTTGCCAATACTAAGAAACTCGCTGATATGAAAGCTGAAGACTTTGATTCAGTATTTTATCCTGGTGGTCACGGCCCATTATGGGATTTGGCAGTGGATAAAAACTCTATCAATCTCATTGAGACTTTCGTTAAGCAAGACAAGCCTGTTGCTTTTGTTTGTCATTCTCCAGCAGCCCTTAAAAACGTCAAAGTCGATGGTGAATACTTAGTTAAAGGTAAAAAAGTCACTGGCTTTACTAATTCAGAAGAAGAGGCGGTTGGCCTTACAGATGTGGTGCCCTTCCTAGTAGAAGATGCACTCAAAGCCAATGGCGGTAATTACGAAAAAGCGGCTGATTGGGAATCGTTTGTGGTAGAAGACGGCTTATTAATCACAGGGCAAAACCCAGCATCATCAGAAGAAGCGGCCAAACGCTTACTGACTAAGCTCAAAGGGTAATACTATGATTCGCTTGCATCACCTTAACCAATCACGCTCGCTACGTATTTTGTGGCTGCTAGAAGAGTTGGGCGAGCCGTACGAAATTATTAGCCATCAGCGAGATGCTAAAACCCATCTGGCACCTGATAGCTTAAAAGCCGTGCATCCCCTTGGTAAATCACCGGTCATCGAACTGGATGGTCAACTATACTCAGAATCAGGGGCCATTACCGAGCTATTGATTGAACGCTTTGCGCCAGATCGCTTGCGTCCTGCTCCTGATAGCGCAGATTATGGGCATTATCTACAATGGATTGACTTTGCCGAAAGCTCGCTAATGTTGCCATTGATGCTTGAATTGTTTACCAAAAAAGCAGGTATTAACGACAATGAGTTTTTGAACGGTTATATAGAGATAGAAAAAACTAGACTGTTCAAGTATCTAGATGCAGCGGTCGAGGGTAAGTCTTTCATCGTGGGCAACCAACTTAGCGGTGCTGACTTTATGCTGTCGTTTGACTTGATCATTCTTGCTCAACGTCAAAAACTAGAGGCGTATCCGCATATTAAACAATACGCGGACAAGCTGGCTGGCCTTGACAGCTACCAGCGTGCAATGCACCTTGAAGCTGAGCATGACGAATCAAAACAAGCTTAAACGCATGCCATAATAAATGCTTAATAATAAATATGATAAAATAGCCCAAGTCTATCTTGGGCTATTTTTGTTGTTTGTGACTACCTATCAAGCACATTCTATTGTACGATTATACCGTTGACAGGCTCTATTAATCTAAGCCTAATACAATCAACCGTCCACTTTCAAAGACAGTCATTCATCCATGAGTACTGAGTATCAATTCAAGCCCCACGAACAACCCATGATGGTGGGCTCTCCAGCCAATCCTGACCATCCTGCACGCCGCAAGGTTTTTTACCTGCTCATTGGTATTATTATTGGGGTGACTGCCAGCTTTCAAAACGGCTTATTGGTTGCCTATAATATGACCAATGTTTGTATCACTGTACTGCTATACAAGATACGTCAACAGTTTGGCATGTCGCTGTTTAGTAAAGTTACCCTGTTTTTTTACTGTTAGCAACCAGCATGCAATGGTTGATCAGCAGTGGTCTGGTGACTACTTCCATTGGTAAATGGTTTGACCCTTATTACCTAGAGATCATTGCCCGCGGTTTTGGTGGCATAGTCGCCAGTGCTATGACCATATTGGCGATTTTTTATTGTCTTCAAGGTATGCCTACCTCAAAGCGTATTAGTGGTCTGATTTTGGGGTTTGGTTTGGTGCAGTTTGGTATACCACTATCTCACCTTATCTGGCTGTTGATGGTCAAATCGAGAATTTATTCTTATTTGAATTTGGTCTGGCACTGATTTGTTTTGGTTTGATTAATCTGCTAGAGCTACCCGCTGGTAATACTGAAAAAGTATTTGAAAAACTTGATATTTTAAGCTTCGCATTTTTTGCCAGTGGACTTGCTGCCTTATCGGTATTTTTGGTACAAGGGCGTATTTTATGGTGGACAACACAATGGCTGGGCTATCCACTTATCATCTCGGTGGTGGCCATTGCTATTGCGCTATGGATTGAGACCCACCGTAAAAACCCCATGCTACAAGTACGCTGGATGCGCAGTCGTAATATCGTTGCTTTTATGATTACCGGTGCGGTAATGCGTATCTTGTTATCTGAGCAGAGTGTGGGTACCGAGGCAAAATAACACTTTTGACTTAAGCTTTATTATTAAAACTAGCGCCATAAAAGGCCACTCTAATAGTCTGTTGTTAGCAGACTATTAGAGTGGCCTTTTATATTTATTTACCGCCAAACTGTTTATATAAAAAAACACTTATAGTAATTACGGTAACAAACGCTTGGTATGCCAGCTTGCTGCATTATTTTTAGCATTATTTTTAACATTGTCACTATCAGTACTCCGCGTATAAACAATGCGGTCATGCATCCGATTGGCACGACCTTGCCAAAATTCAATCTCATTGATCGTAACCTCATAGCCACCCCAGAACTCTGGCGTTGGCACTTGAGTATTTTCGGGATAATCGGCTTGTAGCTGGTCAAAAGTCTGTTCCATAACTTCTCGGTTAGCAACTTCGCCACTTTGCGGTTGGCTCACCCACGCGCCTACTTGGCTATCGTGTGGACGCTTTTGAAAATATGCCGCAGATTTTTGAGTATCTATTTTAGCAATGCTACCGCTAATACGGATTTGACGCTCAAGCTCATGCCAAAAGAACAGCACTTCTGCATTGGGGTTCTCAGCAATATCTTGACCTTTAGCACTTCCATAGTTGGTATAAAATACCACGCCAGTCTCAGTAATCTCACGCATTAATACAATACGCACACTGGGTTTATTATCTGCGCCGCAAGTAGCAAGACTCATCGCATAAGGCTCTTGTACTTTTTGCTCGGTCGCATCGCTAATCCAATGTTTTAATAGCTCAAACGGTGATGTAGGAATCGACTGCTGGTCAAGAGCGCCTTTTTCGTACGATAAGCGTTGATCGGTAAAATCCATGCTCATAACTATTCCTTGATTGATTTGTTTTGGCCTAAATTTCTGATGCGTTTGTTTATTTCCTTCTTTGTAAGTATAACAATGTTTTTCCGTTTTATTCATTCTACAAACGAGATTGAGCGATGCTGAAGAAACCGTAGAGACAAATGGGGTCTCTCATTGCAAATAACATTGCAAATATTCTTGTGACTATGGCCTTTGTGCTTAAACCGTCCTGATGATAAAAATTTACTCAATAGTCTAGCTTAAAGGATATGATGCAGCTGGTCATAAACCTGACTATAGTCGATCCAATTTAAAAACGATACAGTGCTATTGGAATGAATTTTTTGCAGCCTCTGTCACGCGTGCGAACAGCAAGCAAGAAAAAATCATGCCAGTGGCACGTTGCTACAAACGTATCTCTTTTATTCTGAATTAAGTATAGACAAACGCATATGCTGCATAGGAGGTCGTAGGTTTTTGTGGTTACCGTAGATAGTAGATACCAGCTCTTTTTATGCCGCTATTCGCCGCTTGATGCTGGCAGTCGACGAGCTGTGTGTCTCTAAGTGACTGACGCCCTGATGCAAGAAAAATAGTTGGTTCATTACACTATTGTTGACCACAATAATATCAGGCGTTGCTCAATGGTAAAACTCATGTTCAGGATAATGGCGCACTATGATGGTGAATGGTTGTTTGTAAAAGGTAGTATGATTGAAGCACACTAATAGCGAGAGAATCGTTACTTCAATAAAATCTCTTGCAAGTTTTCTATATACAACTGACTTCTACAGTCCGACCCAATGCCCCAAGATTATAGTCTGCAAATTCTCCATGCAAGGTGACCACATCGCCCATAATCAATAGTGCAGGTGTCGGCAGATTAGCAAATCTTTGCTGATCTGCTATATCCTTTAGCGTCCCGATAAGGACTTGCTGAGTGGGCAAACTGGCATGGCTTATGATAGCAAATGGGGTCTCGCTGTCTCGCCCTGCATCTATTAGCCCTTGTGTCATCTCATCCAACCGATGTAACCCCATATAAAAAACGACCGTCTGAGTGGTATCGAGCAGTTCAGCATAGTCATTGTTAGGCGCACCAAGCTTTTTGCAGGCAGTGACGAACTTAACGGATTGGGCATGATCACGATGCGTCAATGGGATGCCCGCTCGACTGGCCGCTGCGCTCGCCGCTGTGACCCCAGGGATAGATTCAAAATAGATACCATGACGCACCACCTCTTGGAGCTCTTCACCGCCGCGTCCAAAAATAAAAGGGTCACCGCCCTTTAGTCTGACTACTGTCTTATTGGCTAGCGCATGTTTTACTAGGAGCTCATTGATGCCCTCTTGCGGCAGGGCATGATTGGCACGGCGCTTACCTACAAATATTTTTTCGGCAGTAATCGCGCACATATCCAAAATATCTTCAGATACTAAGCTGTCATACAGCACCACATCGGCGCACTGCATCACTCGCAATGCTTTGAGAGTCAATAACTCAGGATCGCCAGAGCCCGCACCCACTAAATAGACGGTGCCTTGTCTATTGAATGCTTTGGCATTTTCTGCACAACTTTGATCCGTTAAATCATATGTTGCACGGTTCGGAATAAACACAGATGAATCGGTCATGGCGGTAGCTCCTGATAACAGTATAAATACAGCAAAGTGGGCACTTAACAGTAAGGCGACTTGATAAAAAGCAACTTAAGCGGCAATTGACTTACGGTTAGTAGCACTTTATAAGCTGCAAGCGACATGCCATGTACTTATCTAAGCCTGCGCGAGCGGTGCGTATTCTGCAATCAACTCATTAATCTGACCCACACAAGAGCCACAGTTGGTACCCGCTCGGCACTGTTTGCCAACGGCTGTAGCACTGGTACAGTCGTGCTTAGTAATCGCATTAATAATGATATTTTGTCCAACCAACATGCACGAGCAAACAAGCGTGCCTGGATCGATATAACCACTGGCTGGACGTCCTGCTAGCAGCCATTTATAGCGCTGGTTACTAGGGATTTGATTGGCGTCTGCAAAACAGCTGTCAAGCCAATGGACGCTAGGCAATTGCTGTAGCGTTGGGGCCAGATAGACGGCCATTATTAGCTGCTCACTAGGCACCTTAGTGTCAGGTGTTATACTGTCTGTAGCACGATTATCTACTGCCGTATCGTAGCTGGATTGAGTCATAATCAAGCGCAGTTGATCGTGCTGTTCATTTATTGTGAAAGCAGTATTAGTCGCGGCTGCTTGTGGTAGTGAATCTAATAGCGGGTTTGATGATGAGTGCAAGGGTGTTTGCATAGACTCTGCAAACTGCTGCCAAAATTCAGGAGCGCTCAAGGTAACGCTAACACTAGTCATCGGACTGGCAAGGTGGAACAATACGCTATTGGTTTGATGGCTTAGATTCCAAGTGAGTGCGGGCAGTTGACTTGATGAAGGCTGATTCAAATTTGCACTGTTCGTTGTTTCTAATAATCCTTCTTTCACTCTCTGCGTATCAAAATCGGCCAAAATAGTACGTAGCTGCACTATAACAGCGTCTTGCCAGTCAGGATGCACCAAAATCTTGCCAAATGCTTGCATAGGCACTGGTGTGATGCTAATCGCTGAGTTTTTAAGCTCAGGCTGCCCTGAATGCGGGTCCACGACTGTTGGCACAAGCGTACCCATACGAGCAAAGCTAGCAAAAGCATTGCTCCAATGCATCGGCATAAATGCATCGCCAACGCGCATCGCATCGCTAATCGTGACTTGTGCCAACACTTGACTGACGGCTACCTCACTAGCCAAAACAGTACTAACAGTCGAAGCACTGGTGTCGTTGTTAGCTAGCACGCCGTCATCATACCTACGATAAAGCTGCACAAAATCATCAGTTGCAAGACCCAGCTGCTGTGCATTATCAGGATGTATCGTTACTGTTGGCACTGATTGGTGCTGGTTTAATTGCGGTGCTAGACCAGTGCGAGTCATGGTATGCCACTGGTCGCGAAGTCTGCCGGTGATGAGGCGTAAATCAATAGCGGGCTGATTAAGTGCTGATAACTCGTTGTCATCTGCTTGGTCTATAGAGTGAGCGTGTTGATTGGACGGTTGCTGATTATCACTATTATATTGCCTTTTATACTTTCGTTTGTGTCGGTGTAAATTGGGCAGACTGGCGTCATCAGAGGGCGTAATCGCTATCAGCTGAGCTTTGGTGCAAGCGGCATTTTGTTGAGTGACATTATCTGCTGCACTATCTAACGATTTCTCTAACGACTTGTCTAATAAGCGGTCTGCTGAATTATCCGCGGTATTAATCATTGAGATACGCTTACCGCCCCATTGAAACGGAAGCATAGCGTCATACTCTTTAACGCTAAGTGTGCTTGGCTGGGACATTCGATTAATAGGCTGACTGGTAGTCTCTATATCTGTAATAGCCTTTATGTCTGTAGCAAAATTAGGCAAGTCTTTGGTAAGATTAAGATAACGAGGTTGATTCTTGAGTGATACGGTTTTATTTTTTTCATATCCATCATTGCGATAGGCCGTCAATGCCACATGCTCGTTGAATATCTCGCTAGGATCTTGATAGTCAAAACCTGTGAGCCCCATACGCGTGGCTACTTGTGACAGTATCCACCAGTCTGGTTTTGCGACACCTACCGCAGGCATTAAGGTACGTTGACGAGAGATACGCCGTTCCGAGTTGGTTACCGTACCTGACTTCTCACCCCACCCTTGGGCAGGCAGTACGATATCCGCGCATTGCACCGTGTCGCTGTCTACCGAGCAGTCAGACACAATGACCAAATCACATTCAGCCAGCGCTTGGCGGAATCTATCCGCCTCCGGCAAGCTAACCACAGGATTGGTTGCCATAATCCAAATAGCCTTGATACGCCCATCTAAGATAGCATCCGCAGCGTCACAGGCCTTGACGCCGACTTCTGGGGCGATAGCCTGAGGCGACTCCCAGAAATCTGCTACCAACTGCCGATGATCCGCGTTACCTAAGTCCAAATGCGCAGCCAGTAAATTAGCAAGCGCACCCACTTCTCGCCCGCCCATCGCGTTGGGCTGACCAGTAAGGGAGAACGGACTTGCCCCTTCCTTACCCACGCGTCCTGTAAGCAGATGAGTATTAATAATAGCATTGACCTTGTCAGTACCACTTTTTGATTGATTGACGCCCATACTGAACGCAGTGACTGTCTTGTCATTGTCAGCAACCCAGTCATAAAACTGGCGAATACTGTCAGCAGACACTTGGCAAGCGCTAGCCACCTTATCGATTGTCCACGTTTTAGCCGCGTCCAAAGCGTCAGTAATACCTATGCTTTGTTTGACGTATTTGTCATCTTGGCAACCCTGCTGCTCAAGGTAATGCAACAAACCATTGTACAAATGGGTGTCCGTGCCAGCAGCAACTGGCAGATGCAAGTCCGCAAACTCACAAGAGTCAGTACGGCGCGGGTCAATGACTATCAGTTTTTTACTGGGATCGGCTTTTTTGGCGGCTAAAAAGCGTCCAAATAGAATAGGATGACACCACGCCATATTTGAGCCGACCAGTACCAGTAAATCACAAGCTTCTAAATCCTCATAATTACCCGGTACTAAGTCTGCGCCAAACGCACGTTTGTGCCCGGCTACCGCTGATGACATGCACAGTCGGGAGTTGGAGTCGATGTTATTGTTACCAATAAAACCTTTGATGAATTTATTGGCCACATAATAGTCTTCAGTCAGCAGCTGTCCTGAAACATAAAACATAATGCTGTCTCGACCGTGTTTTTCAATAGTGTCATTGAAACGATCAGCAATGTCTTCTAATACGGTGTCCCAGTCGGTGTTTTCAATGAGCGGTTTCGTAGCAGATACCTTTATAGCGCTAGTGCTAGAGTTTTTATTTAATATCGTAGCCTGATCCAACGGCATAGCCTGCTGTTGTTGCATGGACGCCAGCTTGTTTTGATAATATGGCTGAGTTAATCGGCGCTCAGTGCCCAAAGTTTGAGCCAGCGCACTACCTTTTGAGCACAGTTTGCCAAAGTTGGCAGGATGCTCAGAATCGCCTTTTACGCTTATACTGCCTACCGTATCGACATTTGCTAAGATCCCGCAGCCTACCCCGCAATAAGGACATGTTGTGCGGATGGTTGTTGTAAAATTCTCATCAAAAGCATCTATCGGCATCGTTTGATTGGCATTTTCGGTATCGTTTATACTCAGTGTCGCAATAGCTGGAATCGTCATACTTTGAGAATTCTCAGGTACGCGGTCTAGTACATCAGCTTGCGCAATTTTAGGGATATTTGAGGTTTTATCGATGGCTGCTTCATTCATGATGCTTCCTCTACTAGATCAGCCGCTTTGCTCTTGGTTTTATCATTACTATCAGCATTATTGTTGTCAGTATCGGACACTACATCTACTTCATCATTTGCCATATTACTTGGATTTAGTTTATCCAAATCGCAATAAGCTTCTCCAAAGATTAGCGCTTCTTTTATAGGCGTAATATCGACGTCATCCATAATTAGTTGATTGTAAAAGCTACCATCGTTGACTTCACCATACAGCACCGCTCCGACAACCTTATTGTCTCTTAGGTAGAGGCAGTGATAATGGTTTAAGGTAGGTTGGCGATAAACTAAAGTTTCGATGTGCTCAGCGTCGCTATCGTCGAAGGCTATTTGACCTGCTGAGAATGCCGCTACTCCAGATACTTTTAACTTTAATGACAGTGGTTTGCTGACGAATGGTCGCCAGTGTTCTTGTGAGGGCGCATTATCCTCTGATGCGATGTCATCTGATGTAGCGTCAGGGTCTGATATGACAGTATCTTTTAGCACGGTCACTAGCGTATCGACTTGCTGATTGACTGGCGCGACCATCCCGAACAGCTCACCGTCGAGCTCGACACACTCGCCGATAGCATAGACATGCCGGCAGCTGGTATGCATGCAATTATCAACGACAATGCCGCGATTGACCTCAAGCCCACTGTCTTTAGCTAGCACTGTGTTGGGAATCACGCCCACTGCCATCACGATAAAATCAGCAGGTAAGGTGCGCCCGTCTTTTAAAGACAATCCGCACACCTCGCCTGCATCATTCATGGCAATCGATTCGGTATTTGCGGACACTTCAAGTCCAACGCCGCGGCGCGCGAGCTCAGCTTGTAACAACTCTGCAGCGGGTAGATCCAACTGCGCATTGAGCACATAGCCGTCCACATGAATGACGGTCATATTAGCCCCTTGCCCTGCCAAAGCACACGCCGCCTCCAATCCCAATACGCCGCCTCCAATCACTAGTCCCGTTTTGCCTTGACGCGCGTATTCAGTTAATGTAACGACGTCAGTAGAATCTCGAAAGACGTGTACCCCTTTAGCGGTATGATTGGGGAACGGTATAACGCGAGCGGTTGAGCCTGTAGCAATGACTACCTTGGCATAGTGTAGCGTCTGTCGATTATCAAGCTCGATACACTGTTGCTCAGTATCAATCGTATCGACGTTGACTCCAGCCAGTACGGTGATGCCCAACTGCTCGTAGTCTGATTTGTTATATAAATAAGTATCATCGAACGTGGTATCCCCTGCCAGTACAGGCGATAGCATAATGCGGTTGTAGCCTACATGTAGCTCTTTACTAATCAGGGTAATTGGCAGCGGGGCATTGGCATTATCTGGCTGCATACTTTGCTGCCGCGCCCGTGCTAGCTCAATGGCAAAGCGGCTGCCTGCCATACCAGCACCGATGATTACGATGCCTGCGCTGTCAGTACGAGCATCCGTATTGTCAGTAGCTTGAGAGACAGACGTGTGAGTTGCGTCTGTCCTATGACTATCGGGCTGTACGGCAGTTGGTGACTTATGAAGCGACATAAAGGGAACATCCTTAGCCGCATGGTGCAGCGTTAAATAAGCGGTAACCTGTCATTGACAGTGGACTCTCATGCTAGATAAGCCCACAACAATAAGACGATGATAATAGCTTGTATGAAGCAAATGCCATGCCATACCAGTAAAGGGTTGCGCTTAATGAGCGGTTCAGGGTCGCGACTGTTTGCCCTATTATCAGGGTTGAAGTCTTGTAAGAACTCACCGATGGCTTGATAGCGCGCATTGGTATTGGAGTGTAGCGCCCGCATGAGCGCCTGCTGGCTGACGGAAGGTACGTTTTGTTGACGTAGCGGCTGCGCTGGCATCACTAAGGCGTGCTGCGGATTCATCAGATCTTGTGTGCCAAACGGAAGCTGCCCTGTCAGTAGCTCATAGCCAATCACCGCGATTGAGAAGAGATCCGAGTGCACCCCTTTTGGTGCATCTGTGTAATACTCTGGTGCAGCGTAATGCAGATCGCCATTGGGTGGCCGCGTACTGTCCTTTAGGATGGATGAGCTTGCCGAGCCAAAATCGATCAGCTTGACCGCGCCTGATTGGGTTAAAAGTACGTTTTCAGGTTTGATATCTTGGTGCAACAGATAGTTGCGGTGCATCACTCGAACCGCCATACCGATCTTGGTAAGTAGATCATAAGTCTGCCACACATCGCATGGGGCATTACGTTCAATAAAATCGCGTAAGCTCTCGCCCTCGATATATTCAGTCAAGTGGTATAGATACGTGGTGCTGGCAGGTACAGGGTAGTAACGTAACAGTCCTGATGCGCTCAATCCAGAACCCATACTTTGGGCACTACTAACGTTTGAGCCAGTAGTATAAAGACGATTGGGGTCGGCTTGATTATATGCAGGCTCGCCCGCACGTCGGTGTTTTGAGAGACTTAGGCCAATTTTGCGCTCCTTCAAAAAATCACGCAGATAATGACCGTCATCAATAGTGTCGAGGCTGGGCGACTTCAAAACAAAGTCGTTCTCATACTCATCTTGCACCAAATACACATCGCTGCGAGCCGTGCGCGCGATGATAGTGACCACAGTAAAACCATCGATACTATCGCCTACTTCTAAATCTGTTGGCAGCTGATAACGTGTCATGTCGCTCATATTGAGGTTGGCATTGGTACGAGCATTAGTACTATCATACTTATCATTGTCACTAGTGACGTCCTCCAAACTATCGATGCTATTATCGACACTATTAATAGCGTCCGCTTGATTTGAGCGACTAGCATGACTGGACATCGCATCCATACTCAGCAGCATCATGCTCAAATTATCATGACTGCCCTCTGCAAATGCTTGCTCGCATAAGGTCTGACTGACATTAAACCCTACTGGTAGACTGTGCGCGGTGGCTAACGCCTGAAACATACTTGTGGCAGCAGTACACAGCTCAAACTGCAACTCGGTCGCATCAATATGTTCATAAACGCCATCGGTCATCAGAGCTAAGCATTCATTTTGGTGTAGCGTAAACACTGACTGTTGTAGATCCAATTGCGTGTCTGCCCCAATAGCTGCAGAGAGCGCCCCTTTGTCTTGACCGCGATGAATGCGGTGATCCTCACTAAGTACCGTCAAGCTGTCTATCCCCACACGGTAGATACGTGAATCACCCGTATGAAACAGATGAATACGATCGCCGATACACAATAAGCCTGATAGCGTGGACAGCAAAGGCGGAACCCTCTGATAGGCTTGCGGAATGCACAAGGTATCATTGGCCTTATTCACCGCTATCTTAATAATGCTAGCGATTTGATCATCGTCAAAGCTCATAACTGATGTTTGAAATTGACTTTGATTTGATGTTTGAGCCTGATCCTGAAAACGGTCTTGCGACTCGTATTGTAATTGGGCCAATTTTGACACTGCTAAGGTGAGTTTGTCAGCGACGGTATTGATGACCAATTGACTTGCTTGCTTTGGAAATTGACAAGCGCTTACGCCATCTGCCATGAGCACCAGCAAGGGCGCTGGAGGCATTACCGTCTGTTTAGAATGGTTTGAATCGTCAGGCCTATTCAACGTTGCGTCTAAAAAATGATACGGCAAACAAGTCGTTATCAATAGACTGTCTTGGTTTTCAGCTTTACGCCCTTTCATCGTAAAAAAATCAAGCCACCACAAGGGATGATCTGCATTGGGATGACTTGATGTTTTAGAGGACGACTGACTACCAGTGCTTATTTGAGCACTCCCATGATGACCATCATTCTGTTGGTTTTTATAAATACCTTGTTTGTTGGCATCTTGACTGGCTTCTGGAATAGTATTCAAAGTCATCCTTGTTTATTTTTCCAATGCTATTTATGGCTCACTTGGATTTCGGCAAACGTACCATCTGGCATCTCTTCAATAATGACACCTTCTGGCTCTTTTAAGAAAAACAATGCGAAGAATCCAACCACTGCTGTCGCAGCGATGACAAAGAAAAACACTTGATAAGACACGAGACTAAGTACCGTTAGGTAGACCACTGAGCCGACGTTGCCGTATGCGCCCGTCATGCCTGCGAATTGTCCCGTCATACTGCGCTTGATCAAGGGAATCACTGCGAAGACCGCACCTTCACCTGCTTGTACGAAAAATGAGCAAAACATCGTGATTAATAAGGCTAGAGCCAGTGGCCATGTTGAATCAAGAAAGCCCATGAATATATAACCTACTGCTAGACCCGCCGTTAGAATCAATAGAGTAATTTTACGACCGAATTTATCACTGAGCCAGCCGCCACCCGGACGTGACATTAGATTCATAAAGGCGTAACTCGATGCCAATACACCCGCCATGACAATCGATAAACTAAAGGTCTCTTGATAAAACAGTGGCAGCATAGAGACTACGGCAAGCTCTGAGCCAAAAGTCGCAAAGTATAAAATATTTAAGATACCCACTTGCTTAAAGTCATAACGATGCGCTTTAGGTACAGGTGTGGTGAAGACTTCTTTATTGAAGCGGTAGCTACTAATGAACTCATAGATATACAGTACAGCGAGGCCAATATAGACCATAGTGACACTAGATTGGCTAAGCAAGCTCACGCCCGATGGTGATAATTTCCATGCTAATAAAGCTAAGGCCAAATACATCGGTAATTTAAAGGCCATCATAAGCCAAAAGTCACCTGATGAAGTCACCATCATGGCGCCAGATTTCTTAGGTTTAAAGTAGGTCGCGCCCTTAGGAGTGTTGCGTGCCATTCTATAAAAAACAATACTATAAAGCGCCATCACGACACCCGACATAGCAGTCGCATAACGCCAGCCTTCATCACCGCCAAATACAGCGGCAGCGCCGATCGCTATTGTTGGTAATAGTAAAGCCGCTGCTGCTGAACCAAAGTTACCCCAACCGCCATATATCCCTTCAGCTGTACCCAACTCATTGGTTGGAAACCAATCGCTCATCAAGCGAATACCCACGACGAAGCCTGCGCCCACAAAGCCGAGTAAGAAACGAGACAAGGCTAAGGTGTTGTAATCTTGCGCGAACGCAAAGGTAAAACAGGGAATCGCACCAATAGACAAAATCGCGGTATAGACAATGCGCGGGCCAAAACGGTCGGTCAACATCCCGATGATTACCCGTGCTGGGATAGTCAATGCGACGTTTAGAATGAGCAAGGTTTTGACTTGGTCTTTACTAAGATTAAGGGTCTCACCAATCGCTGATAAGAACGGCGCATGGTTGAACCATACAAAAAAAGTAAGAAAAAACGCCATCCAACCTAAATGAAGGATTTTATTTTTGCCCGCAAACGATAAGACATTTAGCTTGTCTTTGGTCGGTGCGATGGGGGTCGATGATGACATAGGCAGCTTCCTCAAATGGTTAACTTCTAGATTATTACAAGGCGTTAAGTGCTCAAAGAACAACAAGTTAAGATATCTAAGGTGGTGCAATGGCTATGCCAGTTGTTTTTGTCCGAAGTGTTATAGGACTAAAACTTAACCTTTAATAAATACTACAACGCCCTTCTATCAGAGGTTTTCAGGCGGTATTAAAAACAGATTAATATTTTAATAAGACTTAAAAAAAGTCAAAAAGAGGCAAAAGAGCGCTATGTCTTACGCACAGCGATACAACCCAATTTGGGGCACGATTGTGTCTATTTTGGTGCATTTATATTTTATTGAAGCACTTATATAAAGAGAGTTACCTATATTTTTCTTTTAAGAGTTGGTGTTGACCTTAGTCCCTATTTAATCTCTGAAGAACGTTAAGGAACATGCTGCTTGTCCTCATATTTCAATCAATAACTATTAGGACTTAACGTCAGGAAATACATACGAGTAAAGCCGTTTGGCACGATTATTGAATGCTCTGTAGTAGTAGGCATCTAAATGCTGTTTAACAGCTATTGTTTAGAAACAAGACTTTTTATAGCAAGTTATAAATCGCCGGCAATGGTATTTAGACAACCCCATTATTAAGGACAGGCGCATGAGTAGCACTACAGTAAGCACAAAAAGTAAAGGCAACTTAGTGGTGATTGGCAACGGCATGGTCGGCCATCATTTTGTCGAGAGAGCCATTGAGCAAGGGCTGCATGAACAGTTTGAGATTCATGTGTTCGCTGAAGAAGATCGCCCTGCCTATGACCGTGTGTATTTATCAAGCTATTTTGAGCATAAAGATGCCAGCAAGCTGAACCTAGTCGACCTAACGGCGTATGAGTCGTCGCAGATTAACTTGCATCTAAACCAGCGCATTGTAGATATCGATTCGACCAATCGATCCATCACAACGGAGGCCGGTGAGCAGATTGAGTACAGCGAGCTGATTTTGGCGACAGGCTCGTATCCCTTTGTGCCACCGATTCCGGGTCGTGAGCATCCGCACTGTCACGTGTATCGTACGATTGCTGATTTGGATGAGATTTTGGCCATTGCCGAATTACCTAAGGTAAAAAAAGGCGTGGTGGTTGGTGGCGGTCTGCTCGGACTTGAAGCCGCAAAAGCCTTGGTCACTTTAGGCCTTGATACTTATGTGGTCGAGTTTGCTCCACAACTGATGGGTGTTCAGCTCGATGCTGCTGGTGGTGAGATTTTGAAGCGCAAAATCGAGGCATTGGGTGTCAAGGTTCTGACAGGTAAAAATACCAAAGAAATCATCTCCAACTCGAATGGCGCTAGCGATGATGAGTGCTATCTGACCATGCAGTTTGCAGATGATACCTCGCTCGATACCGATATGATTGTGTTTAGTGCGGGTATTCGTCCACAAGATGGCATTATCAAAAACAACCCTGAATGCGGTATTGAGATGGGTTGCCGTGGTGGGATTTTAATCGATGAGCAGTGTCGTACCAATGCCGAGCACGTCTATGCCATTGGCGAATGTGCGGTGTGGGACAACAAAGTATTCGGTTTGGTTGCGCCCGGCTATAGCATGGCCAGCATTTGCGCTGCACAAATTGCAGGCCATAGTGAGCAAATCTTTGCCGGTGCTGACATGAGTACCAAGCTCAAACTTATGGGCGTAGACGTGGGCAGTATCGGTGATGCCCACGGTACTACCGAAGGTGGGTTGAGTTATCTCTATCAAAATCCTGCGGAAGGTATCTACAAAAAGCTTGTGACCACAGCTGATAATAAACGCTTGCTCGGTGCGGTATTGGTCGGTGATACCGAAGACTACAATAACTTATTGCAATTGTATTTAAATGACATTGACCTCCCAGCGCATCCTGAAAGCCTGATCTTACCCAATGTCGAAAAACCCGTCATGGGCATCGACAATTTACCTGATACCGCTACGATTTGCTCTTGTTATAACGTGACGAAAGGCGCTATCTGTACAGCGGTCGAAAATGGCGCGTACTCGATTGCCGATGTAAAAGCAGTAACTAGTGCAGGTACTGGTTGTGGCGGTTGTGCGCCAATGGTTAAAGATACGTTAGGCTACCAGCTGACAACGCTTGGTTTTGAGGTCAACAACGACTTGTGCGAGCATTTTGCTTACTCCCGTCAAGAATTGTATAGCTTGATTCGCGTGCACGGTATCAGAACCTTTGATGAGCTACTCACCGAACACGGTAGCGGTCATGGTTGTGAGATTTGCAAACCGACAGTCGCCTCTATTTTGGCATCATGCTGGAATGACTATGTACTTAAATCTGAACTGACACCACTACAGGACAGTAACGATTACTATTTGGGTAACATTCAAAAAGACGGTACTTATTCAGTAGTCCCGCGTGTACCGGGTGGTGAGATTACAGCGGACAAGCTCATCGTACTAGGTCAAGTCGCGAAAGAGTTCAACTTATATACCAAAATCACTGGTGGACAACGAGTCGATCTGTTTGGTGCCCGTATGGAGCAACTGCCTGATATCTGGACACAATTGGTAGAAGCAGGCTTTGAGACTGGACATGCTTATGGTAAGTCGCTGCGTACCGTGAAGTCTTGTATCGGTAACAACTGGTGCCGCTACGGGGTGGACGACAGCATTGGTTTAGCCTTGAGACTTGAGGATCGCTACAAAGGCGTGCGCTCACCGCACAAAATTAAGATGGGTGTGTCAGGCTGTATGAGAGAGTGTGCTGAGGCGCAAAGTAAAGACTTTGGCATGATTGCTACCGAAAATGGCTGGAACTTATTCGTATGTGGTAACGGCGGTATTACCCCGCGCCATGGCGAACTGTTCGCAACCGACCTCGATACCGATACTATGGTCAAATATATCGACCGCATTATTATGTTCTACATCAAAACAGCGGACAAACTACAGCGCACCTCAAAGTGGCGTGAGAGCTTGGATGGTGGCCTTGAGTATCTACAAGCGGTCATTATTGAAGACAGCTTAGGGATAGCAGACGAGCTCGAATCACAAATGCAACTACTGGTCGACAACTATGTGTGCGAGTGGTCAGCGACGATCAACGATACTGAAAAACTCAAACGCTTCCGCCATTTTGTGAACAGTGAGCAAGGCGATGAAAACGTCGTCTTTGTGACCGAGCGTGATCAAATCCGTCCAGCAACAGACGCTGAAAAGACCGCGATTAAGCTGGTTGAGTTGGCTTAACTGAGTGTTAGTGCCCTGCCCTTTTATCTATTAGAAGAAGGGCACTATTCTTGTGACTCGCTACTTGTTGCTAATCGCTTATCACTCACTACCTATCACTCACTACCTATCACTTATTACCTGTCACTTATTGATAGTAACGGTATCACCTTTAAGGATAACGCCTCATGAATCAGCACACTATTTGTAATCTTAACGATATTATTCCTGAAACCGGTGTTTGTGCGCTAGTAGACGGCAAGCAAATTGCCATCTTTCGTACCAAGCAAAACGACTTATTCGCCCTTGATAATTACGACCCATTCAGTCAAGCCAATGTGCTGTCTCGGGGTTTGATTGGTGGGACAACTGTCATTAATGATGCTGGGTCGGATGAAGAGATACTGTATGTTGCCTCACCTATTTATAAGCAACGCTTTAACCTAGCTACTGGGCAATGCTTGGATGATGAGAATGTGATACTTAACACTTATCAAGTGGCGCTTGAGGATAGCAAGGTGGTGGTTAACACTCACCAAGCTGAGTTAGATAGTGATGAGGTGGCGGCTAGCGACGTCATTGAATACACTTAACACTATAGTGAGTCTTAGTTAATCTCTGTGCCATGGTCGAATGTTCAACACGCCCTAGATAACAGATACTGTGTTTTTATGGGAATTGGTATGTCACTCATATATAGTGAATACTAAATAAAATAGAGACAACGGCTAAACTCGCAAGGCTGGCAACTTAAAGCTAAAAAATATCTAAAGTTAATGTAACAATACCATTGTAATGAAAACAATTATCATTATAATAATCGTTTTCATTACAATGGTAACACCCATGCAACTGTCTCGCTTATACGCTGCGCTATTCTGCCTCAGACCATTAAATAGAGCTCGTCATCCAATTTCAGTGAAATCGTTGTGTTTTTCCGGCCTATCCACTTCTGTTGTACTGTTTGCTGCCAGCCAAGCGGCGTGGGCTGAGACTGATTTAAATACGGATACTCAAGCAACAGAACCCAGCGTTGTCCTTGACACTATTGTTGTTACCAGTAGTGCAGATGCCTCATCTGACGGGTTGCCACCAGCCTATGAAGGTGGACAAATCGCTACGGGAAGCCGTGTAGGACTATTGGGCGATCAAGACATTATGGATACACCCTTCTCTACCACGTCATATACCAGTGACTATATCTCCAATCAACAAGCACAAAGTGTGGGGGACCTGCTCAAAAAAGACCCAACGGTGCGTGTCGCGAGAGGGTTTGGCAACTTTCAGGAAGCCTATTTTATACGTGGGTTTGTCACCACATCAGATGACACTATGTTTAATGGTTTGTACGGCATATTACCTAGGCAGTATATCGCGACTGAATTGTTCGAACGTATTGAGGTTCAGCGCGGTGCATCTGCCACGCTCAATGGCGTGGCACCAAGTGGCGGTAACGCCGGTGGTACGATTAACCTGCTACCAAAACGAGCTGGCAATGAACCGCTACGTCAACTAACGCTTGGTTATGGCCAAGGCGACCAAGGCAAAGTTGCTGTAGACGTCAGTGACCGTTTTGGTACGGATGATGCTTTTGGGGTTCGCTTTAATGCCGCTTATCAAGATGGCGACAGCGCAATTGACGACGAATCTTCAACACTGGGTCTGGCAGCCTTTGGTCTAGATTATAGAGGCGATCAGTATCGACTGTCAGCAGATCTGGGCTGGCAAGACAATAAGCTGACAGAAACTCGTCCTAGTGTCACACTTGCTGGTGTTTCTAGAGTACCAGATGCGCCAAAAGGCTCTCGAAACTGGGCACAGCCGTGGACTTACTCAGATGAAGAAGATGTGTTTGGTACCATTCGAGGAGAATATGATTTTACTGATAACATTACCGCTTATGGTGCTTACGGTGTGCGAAGTGGCGAGGAAGAAAACTCACTAGCCAATTTAACCGTCAACAACGTTGATGGTGCGGGCACGATTTATCGCTTTGATAATTCTAGAAAAGATTTGGTACAAAGTGCCGAGCTTGGTCTGCGTGGCAAATGGCAGACGGGTAAGGTCAATCATGCGTGGGTAGTCTCAGCCGACCTTTATGATCAAGAAGAAAAAGGCGCCTACGGTTTTGACTTTAGCAATCAACTGGCCACTAATTTATATCGTCCTATCGATTATTCTGATAACCGCTGGTCAGATAGTGCATTTTTTGGTGGCAACTTAGATGACCCCAAATTAACCAATGAAAAGCAATTTCAAAGCTTTGCCATGGCTGACACGATATCCATCTTAGATGACAAACTAAAGACCACTTTAGGGATACGTCATCAAAACATACAAACCAACAGTTACGACTATAACACTCAAGCCAAAACCTCTGAATATGACGAAAGCGAATGGACACCCAGCATTGGTATTGTTTACCAGCCAAGTATGGACTGGTCTGTTTATGGCAATTACATTGAAAGTTTGGCTCCGGGGGCAACGGCTCCTCTGACCAATGATGGTGACATTATAAGCAATGGCGGTCAAAATCTAGACCCTTATGTGAGCAAGCAAACCGAAGTTGGTGTTAAATATGACAACGGCGTTATTGGCAGTAGTTTTGCTTTATTCCGTACTGACGATCCTCGTGCTTATATCGATGATACCAACACCTTTGTGGCCGCTGGTGAGAATCGTCACCAAGGAGCTGAGTTAACCGTATTTGGTAGCCCCAGTGAAAACATGCGACTCAACGCTGGCGTGAGCTATTTGAGTGCCAAGCAGAACGACACGGGTGATGCCGCGTTAGATGGCAACCGAGTCATCGGTATTCCTACCCTGCAAAGCAACGTCAATCTAGAATATGATGTCGCCACGCTCTCAGGATTAACGGTGACTGGCGATATTATACACACGGGCGCACGTTATGCAGATGCTGCTAATACCTTAAAAGTTGACGGTTATACCACGTTAGATCTTGGGGCTCGCTATCGTACTATGCTCGCTGGACAAGACGTTACGCTACGAGGCGTAGTCACAAATGTCACAGGTGAAGACTACTGGCAATCAGTCGGTGGTTATGCAGGCGCCGGTTATTTAAATGCAGCCGAGCCCACTGCGTTAAAAGTGTCAGCCACTTTCGATTTTTAAACCGTATTTTTTGAAGCATACTCGTTAAAGCATAATTATGACATTTTAATAAAAGGGATTAGGACTTGCCTACTCCCTTTTGTGCCTTCAAGAATACGTAAACTTTATTCTACTATTGAGTCCTTATGTCTTCTCGCACCTCGTCTTCTTTATATCATATGATTTGGGCTCAATATCGCCTGCCTTTTCTTAAAGTCATCTTACTTAACTTAGTTAATGCAGCGGTCAGTGTGGGCATCATCGCTTATATCAATCACACTTTTATCAGTCAGCCCGTTTTCAATACCTTATCGTGGGTAAGTTTGGGCTACTTTTCAGCCTTAGTACTGCTACTGTTAATCACTACTTTTTTATCGCAATATACCTTGACACGCTTGGGTCATAAATTTGTCTATGAGCTCAGAACCAAGCTTGTTAGACAAATTATAGACACCAAAGTACCGCAGATAGATCATTTGGGTAGCGCACGGCTATTGGCCAGTCTGTCATCGGATATTCAGTCGATCACAGTCGCCTTTGTAAGAATGCCAGAACTGGTTCAAGGGGTTATTTTGTCTATCGGGGTCGCGCTTTATCTGGGCTGGCTATCATTACCCCTATTGTTTATCGTCATGTTTTGGATTGTGATGACGATTTGGATCAGTACCATCTTAGTAAAGCACGTTTATCATCATTTAACAGAATTGAGAGAAATTAACGACGACTTATATCAAGATTATCAATCGATAATAGAAGGCCGTAAAGAGCTGGCTTTAAACCAACATCGAGCTGAAAAACTATATAAAAATGATTTTTTAAGTCATGCCAAATCCTATCAAGAGATAGTTATTAAGTCTGATACGTTCCATTTGTCCGCAGTGAACTGGTCTAATATCATGATGTTTGCGGCGATTGGTGTGGTTTTCGCAGTGTCGAATCAGCTTGGGATACCCATGGGCGGAGTTTTTCAAGGTAGTTGTCACCATAAGCCGAATTAAGCGGCTTTTAATCTTTGCTGTTGTTGCTCTTTTACAGGATTTAGTGTTGTCGGACCCACAGGCTTACAGTTCCTTACCTCTTGAC
>Ga0307486_1000517_pt1 | contig 35405 bp, 32 predicted proteins | sample CBIW02metaG_FD_203663 | JGI IMG/M metagenome (GOLD analysis project Ga0307486, IMG submission 203663) | Sea-ice brine microbial communities from Beaufort Sea near Barrow, Alaska, United States - CBIW 0.2 | ecosystem: Environmental > Aquatic > Marine > Coastal | place: USA: Alaska | collected... | reverse complement strand
ACCGGTTGCAGCACCGCCGCCGAAACAGACTCGAGCGCCGATGGCGGTCTGACCGGGTCCGGAACCGGAGCGGACTGCGTCATCGATTCGACCGTTCCCATCGGCGCCGCTTTCAGCCTCACCGGCGCGGCAGCACAGTACGGTGCGGGCCAGAAGAACGCGCTGGAACTGGCCGTTGCTGACCTGAACAAGGTCGGCGGCATCACCTACAAACTCACCGTCGAAGACGACGCCACCGATCCGAAGCAGGCCATCCAGGTGTTCGACACCTTCATCGCCTCCGGCACGAGCGTCATCATCGGCCCGACACTGTCGAACACCGCGAAGCAGACCGACCCGATCGCCCAAGACGCACAGGTTCCCGTGCTTGGTGTGTCGAACACCGCGGCCGGCATCACTGAAATCGGCGACTACGTCTTTCGCGATTCCCTCACCGAGGACGCCGTCATCCCGCAGACCGTCAAGGCAGCCGTCGACAAGCTCAACGTGAAAAAGGTCGTCGTCATGTACGCGAACGACGATGCGTTCACCGAGTCGGGCTACCAGGCCTTCGCCAAGGCGCTAGAGGACCAGAACGTTGAAGTTGCCGATACTCTCACCTTCTCCAAATCGGACACCGACTTCCGCGCCCTGCTCAACAAGGCCAAGCAGTCCGACGCCGATGCCATCGTGGTCTCCGGCCTCATCGACGCGGCCGTACCGCTCGTCAGCCAGGCCCGCGAAATCGGTATCGATACCCCGATCATCGGTGGTAACGGCTTCAACTCACCCGCTCTGCTCACCGGCGCCGGCGCGGCAGCCGAGGGTGTCATCGTGGGTGCCGCGTGGAACTCGGCCTCCGACAACGCGCAGAACGTGAAGTTCATCGAGGACTACACGGCGAAATACAGCTCAGCTCCCGACCAGTTCTCGGCACAGGCGTACGCCGGCATGCAGATTATTGACGAAGCCATTCGCTCCGGCTGCTCCGCCGAGCGCGATGGCATCAAGAAGGGCCTCGGCGAGATCACCGACGTACCGACGGTTCTCGGCGACGTGAGCTTGAACGAGAACCGTGACGCCGTGCACGACGCCCTCGTGCAGATCGTTCAGGACGGCAAGTTCACCATCCTGAAGTAGGCAGCACCGTACTTTTTCATAATGCAGCGGCCGTGTGCCTTCCTCGGAGGGCACACGGCAAAAACAGGGACAACACCAATGCAACTCTTTCTGGACGGGATCTTTCTCGGTTCCATCTATGCACTGTTCGCCATCGGCTTCACCCTGGTGTTCGGCATCCTCGATCGGCTGAACCTGGCCCACGCCGCCGTCTTCACCGCCGGCGCCCTGGTGGGCATCGAAATCGTCACCCGGTTCGGGGTTCCGATCTGGCTGCTCATCCCGATCGTGCTCGTCTTCGGCGCGGTGCTGGGCATCCTGATTGAGCGCATCGCATTCCGGCCGCTCGCCGGACGGCACGACGCGCACTTCGCGGGCCTGATCTCCTCGATAGCGTTCGGGGCCATCATCCTGTCGTTGATGCAGGCGCTGTACGGGGCCGACACGCGGCGATTTCCCACAGACGCCTTCACCCGGGTGCGGGTGGAAATTCTGGGCGCCACCGTCTCCCTGCTCCAGGTCATCATCCTGGTCATCAGCGTGTCGCTGATGATCGTGCTGACGTGGTTGGTGGCCAAATCGAAGCTCGGGCGCGGCATGCGCACGATCGCCGAGAACCCGCACGCGGCCGCAGTGCTGGGCTTGAACGTCGGCCGGATCAGCAGCACCACCTTCGCCCTCTCCTCGGCGCTGGGCGCCGTGGCCGGCGTGCTGTTCACCCTCAACGTCAACGCCGCCTCACTCGGAATCGGACACGCCGTCGAGCTCAAAGCCCTCGCCGTGATCATCGTCGGGGGGATGGGCTCCCTGCCGGGCGCCTTGATCGGCGGTCTGATCCTGGGCCTGGCCGAGGTGCTGGCCGTGAATTACATCGGAAGCTCCTGGCGGGACATGGTGGCGTTCGGGCTTTTGTTCCTCATCCTGATCCTTCGACCGCAGGGACTCTTCGGCGCCCGCAAGACGCGGGAGGTCTGAACATGCTCGTGGAGTACAGCTCGCTCATCACCCTGATCGCTTTGACAGCGATCCTCGCCTTCAGCTTCTACGCCGTGCTCATCGCCGGGCAGCTGAGTCTGGCCCAGGTCGGGCTGGCCTCCCTGGCCGCCTTCACCGCCTCTCTCGTCGTGCCGGATGAGCCCCTGTTCGGATTCATCCCGCCGTTGGTTATCGGTATCGTCTTCGGCATGTGCGTCGGCGTCATCGCGGCGTTCATCCTCGGTCTGCCCGTCATCCGCTTGCGCGGTGTCTTCCTCGCCATCGCCACCCTCGCTTTCGGCGAAATGGTGCGCATTTTTCTCATCAACCAGACCTGGACCAACGGCGCGCAGGGAATGAGCTTCCCCAAGCTCGTCGGCATCGGAACGGCGTGGATCGCCCTGGCGGTCGTGGCGTTCTGGTTCTGGCGCCTCTCCGGCTCCCGAATGGGGCGGGCCTTCGCGGCGATCCGCGAAGACGAATTGGCCGCCACCACCATGGGCATCGACGTGCCCCGGTACCGGATGGCTTCCTTCGTCATTGCGGGAGCCGTTGCCGGCCTCTACGGCGTGCTGCTGGCCTACTTCTCCCGGTTCGCCGACCCCAACGAGTTCTCGTTCACCGCTGCCATCGACGGACTGGTCACGGCTGTCGTGGGCGGCGTGACGTTCTTCATCGGACCGGTACTGGGCTCCGTGTTCCTCTCCGTGCTGCCCGAACTCCAGCGCGTGCTCGGTATCAACGCCGGCTGGATTCGCCCGACGATCTCGGGCGTGCTTCTGCTCGTGGTGATCCTCTTCCTGCCGGGCGGGTTGTCCGGGCTCATCCCGAGGCGAAAATCGGCCAAGCGGCTGATCAGTGATCCGGCCGAATTGCCTGCCCTGCCGGATCTGCTCGAGTTCGGCACCGAGCTGGTGCGCCTGCAAAGCCTCGGCAAGTCCTATGGGGGAGTCCACGCCGTGCGGTCGGTCGACCTCACGGTGAACGCCGGGGAGATTCTCGGACTGATCGGCCCCAACGGCGCCGGCAAGACCACCCTCGTCAACATGGTCACCGCGCTGACCGCCCCCAGCACCGGGACCGGAACCGTGCTCGGCATCAACCTCACCGGCAACACGAAAGCGCACCGCCTGGCGCAGGCCGGGGTCGCCCGCACTTTCCAGCAGATCAAACTCTTCAACCGGCTCTCCGCCTTGGAGAACGTTCTCGTCGGCGGGTACCGCATCACCCGCGATACTCTGCTTCGCCGGCTCTTGTTTCTGCCCTCGGCACGTCGGTGGGAACGTGAGGCTGTCGCCATGGCCTCCGCTCAGCTGATCCGGGTGGGGCTGGGTGACAAAGCAGCCAACGCTGCGGGCGATTTGTCCTACGGCGACCAGCGGCGGCTGGAGATCGCTCGTGCACTCGCGTCGCATCCGTCCCTGCTGGTGCTGGACGAACCGGCGGCGGGAATGAACCACGTCGAGGCTGCACGGTTGTCCGAGCTGATTCGCTCGCTCGCTGCCGACGGTATCGCCGTGCTGGTCATCGAACACAACGTGCGGATGATGCTGGCTACCTGCGATCGGATCATGGTCTTGAATTTCGGTGAAGTGATCGCCTCGGGCAAACCTGCCGAAATAGCCAGGGACCCGCGGGTATTGGAGGCATACCTCGGCTCCAGCGGCTCCGATGAGGACGCCGAAGCGGCATCCGTGCTGGCCGCCGAAGATCTCGCCGAGACGACCGCGCAATCGGTCAGAGACCACGACCGGAGCCAGACCCCGGGCGCGACCGACGCAACGGAACCGGAGGACAACCGATGAATGACCCGATCCTGAGCGTCGAAGGCTTGCAGGTCAACTACGGCCGCGTGGAGGCCGTGCGCAACGTGTCTTTCGACGTGGCGGCCGGCTCCCTGGTGACTCTGGTCGGGGCCAACGGTGCAGGAAAGACGTCGGTACTGAACGCTGTATCCGGACTCCTGCGGCCGCGTCAGGGTGTCATCAAATTCAAGGGGCAAGACATCACCAAGTGGCCGGCCCACCGCCTGGTCAAGGCGGGGCTCGTGCAGGTGCCGGAAGGACGGGAGGTTCTGGGCACCCTGACGGTGGCCGAGAACCTCAGTCTCGGCGGTTGGCACCGCGGCAGAACCCTGCACTCGAATGTGGCCCGGGTCTATGAACGCTTTCCGGTGTTGCACGAACGTCGCAAGCTCCAGGCCGGGGCGCTCTCTGGGGGCGAGCAGCAGATGCTGGCGATCGCGCGCGCGCTCATTGCCGAACCGGAGATTCTGCTGCTCGACGAACCGTCGATGGGTCTGGCGCCGCTGATCGTGGACGAGGTGTTCGCGGTCATCGAAGAAATCAGGCTGACCGGAACGACGGTTGTGCTCGTTGAGCAGAACGCCAGACGTGCCCTGGCGGCAGCGGACTTCGGCTATGTCTTCGAGACCGGAGAGGTCTCTCATTCCGGGCCGGCGCACGAACTGCTGGCCGACGAGAAGGTCATTGAGGCCTATCTGGGGCTGGACTGACCTGGGCTTGGTCCGGCCGTCGGCTGGGCCGCGTACGATCAGTGCATGCCCCCGCGTTCGCCCCTCCCGCAACGAAACGGCCTCGATGCCGCCTGGGTGTGCACTCCGGAACGCTCCCCGAACCCGCCGTGGGTTTCGATGGCTGCCTGGCTCGACGAGCGGTTGTCGGAGTTCGTGGACGTGGCGGGATTTCTGCACCGGGAGCGTTTCGTCTACGCGACGGGCAGGAAAGTCGTCGGCAGTGACCCCTACCGGCCGTTTACCTTCGTGTGGTTTCACCGTGATCTGGCCGTGGAAGCCGTCGTGCCGGGCCCGATCCACCTGGTCTATCGTGACGATCGGATCGTGGTGGTCGACAAGCCCGCCTTTCTCTCGACCATTCCCCGCGGGCGCCACGTCGTGCAGAGCGTCGTGGTTCGTTTACGCGCCGAGCTGGAGCTTCCGGAACTCTCGCCGCTACATCGGCTGGATCGGGTGACGTCGGGACTGCTGGTTCTGGCGACCGAGCGACGCTGGCGCGGGGCCTACCAGTCGATGTTCCAACGTCAGGAGGTCCGCAAGACCTATCGTGCGCTCGCTCCGCTGATGCCGGGCCTCGAATCGCCCGTGACGGTGCACAACCACCTCTCGACCCGCCGTGGCCAGTGGCAGGGCGAGGTGCTGTCCGACGTGCCGGTCAATGCCGAATCGTTGATCGAACTCGATTCGGTGATCGATGACCTGGGCAGCTACACGTTGACACCCCGCACCGGGCGCACACACCAATTGCGCATGCACATGCTCGGCCTGGGAATCCCGATCATCAACGATCCGCTGTATCCGGTCGTGCAGGACGTCACGATCGACGATTTCACCCTCCCCCTGCAGCTGCTCGCGAACCAGGTGCGCTTCACCGACCCCATCGACGGGGGAGAACGACAATTCGCCAGCGTGCGCACGCTCCCGCTCCGCAGCGAGGCCTCCTGAGCGTGTGGGGCCGGGCGTCGGTGCGGTCGGCGCCCACCGTTGATTGCGGGTCGTACCCGATTATGCTGTCCCCGTGAGTAACACCGAGGTCGATCCTGATGAGATGCTCTGCCAATCGGTGAGCACGAGCGGCGACGTGCAGATCCTGGCGCCGCGCGATGTGCCGCTCGGCGGGCTGCGTGCCATGAACGTGCGCCGTACGCTGCCGCAGCGACAGCGCTCCCTGATCGGTGCCTGGTGCTTTCTCGACCACTATGGCCCCGACCGCCTCGATGATCGGGGAGGTATGCGGGTTCCGCGGCATCCGCACACCGGGCTGCAGACCGTCAGCTGGTTGTTCACCGGGCAGATCGAACACCGCGACTCGGCCGGCTTTCACGCCATCGTGCGCCCGGGCGAACTCAACCTGATGACCGCCGGCCGGGGCATCAGCCACTCCGAGTTCTCCACCCCCGACACCGAAATTCTGCACGGCGCACAATTGTGGGTGGCTCTGCCCGACAACTCACGGCAGATGGAGCCCACCTTCGAGCACTTTCGCCCGGAGCCGGTGCATGGCGACGGCAGTACATTGCGGGTGTTTCTCGGCTCACTCGCCGGCAGCACGTCGCCGGTCGCGACGCACACTCCGCTGCTGGGGGCCGAGATAATGCTCGAAGCGGATGCCCAGCTCACCCTCGACCTCAACCCATCGTTCGAGCATGGCCTGCTTGTCGACACGGGCGTACCGACCCTGAACGGCACCGTCGTTCAGACCGGACACCTTGCCTACATCCCGGTCGGGAATTCCTCTCTCACCCTGTTCGCCGGGTCAGTCCCGGTGCGGGTCCTCCTCATCGGCGGCGAGCCGCTGGGTGAACAGATTCTGATGTGGTGGAATTTCGTCGGCCGCAGCCATGAGGAAATTCGGGACTATCGCGCCCAGTGGCAGGCGGAGATCGGCGAGTCTGACGGCGGTCCTGCAGCTGCTGACGACCCGCGGTTTGGCATATTTCCGGCCGGTGAGCCGGCGCCCATACCCGCGCCGCCGCTGCCCACGGTGCGTCTGCGCCCACGCGGCTGACAGTGACAGGAAGATGAGGAGCCATGAGCGCTGACGCCGTGATCGAGGTCGAAGGACTGGTCAAGTCCTACGGAAAGTTCCCAGCCTTGAGGGGACTCGACCTGACGGTTGAGAAGGGTCAGGTTCATGGGTTCCTCGGGCCGAACGGTTCCGGAAAATCCACCACAATTCGCGTGCTCCTCGGTCTGCTGCGCGCTGACGCCGGCACTGTGCGGCTGCTCGGCGGCGATCCGTGGAAGGACGTCGTGCAGCTGCACCGGCGGCTTGCCTATGTGCCAGGAGATGTGTCGTTGTGGCCGGGTATGACCGGTGGCGAGGCGATCGATCTTCTCGGCGCACTGCGCGGCGGACTGAACGAGCAGCGTCGTGCCGAGCTCGTCGACCGGTTCGAACTCGACCCGACGAAGCGCGGTCGGCAGTATTCCAAAGGCAACCGGCAGAAGGTCGCGATCGTGGCTGCGCTGGCCTCTGATGTCGAGCTGCTGATCCTGGATGAGCCGACGAGCGGCCTGGACCCGCTGATGGAGAACATATTCCTCGAGGTGATTGCTGAAGCCCAGAAGCGAGGCGCCACCGTGCTGTTGTCCAGCCATATCCTCGCCGAAGTGGAGTCGCTTGCCGACCGGTTGAGCATCATCCGTGACGGTCGAATCGTCGAAAACGGCACGTTGACCGAGTTGCGCGGGCACACCCGCACCTCGATCCGTGCGGTGCTGAACCGGCTTCCGCCGGAGAACGCATTTGAGATGTTCCACGATGTTCGTCTCGATGTCGACATGCTCAGCGGCACGGTCGACTCGAACCGGATCGGCGAGGCCATGAGCCTTCTCGCGCCGTATGGAATCGAGTCACTGACGGTGGAACCGCCGTCGTTGGAGAGTCTGTTTCTGCGCCTCTACGAGACCGACACCGATGTAGCCGGCACCCCATGAGTGCGGCGCTGACCGGCACTGCGCCACTGCTGCGCACATCCCTGAAGCATGACGGACGCGGTTTCGCGCCGTGGATTGTCATCGTCACCGCCCTGTCAACGTCGTCGGTGCTCGTCTATCCGTGGATTTTTCCCAGTGAACAGGACCGCGCCGGCCTGGCCGCTGCGGTCGGCGCGAACCCCGCAGTCGGGCTGATTTTCGGTCCCGCCTTCGACCTGTCCACCACGGACGGGTTCAATGCCTGGCGCAGCCTCGCGCTGGGCGGTTTCCTCGCCGCGCTCGGCGCGATCTTCGCCCTCACCAGGGCTACCCGAGGGCAGGAAGACTCCGGCCAGGCCGAACTCCTGGCATCGGGGGTTCTGGGCCGTGCCAGCAGGCTCCTGGCTGGGATCGGCCTGGCCCTGATCGGTTCACTCCTGCTCGGCGTCGTCGCGAGCGTCGTCACCGCCGTAACCGGCGGCCAGTGGGAGTCAGCCCTGTTGCTGGGTGCGACATTCACCGCCACCGGATGGATGTTCGCAGCGGTCGCAGCGGTGACGGCCCAGATCGGAACCGACTCCCGCACCGCGAACTCCATGGCCGTCGGAACGCTGGGCGTGCTGTTTCTGCTGCGTGGCTTCGCATACTCCATTCAGGCGCCGGCGTGGACGGTGTGGATCAACCCCCTCGGCTGGATGACCGAAACGCACCCGGCCACCGGGAACCACTGGTGGCCGCTCTGGTACGCAGCGGCGTTCACCATCGTGCTCACCGGTATTGCGTTCACGCTGCAGGCCAGACGTGACTTCGGCCAGGGCGCCATCGCTCCTCGGCCGGGGCCCGCCCGCGGGAAGGACCGCACCACCTGGCGGCTCGCGGTGCGGCTGAACGGCGGACCGATCATCGCCTGGACGATTGCGTTTGTGGCCCTCGGTGTTGTATTCGGCTATTTCGCGACCTCGATCAACGACATTCTCGGCCAGGACAGCGGCGTCTCGCAACTGCTCGCGGCCGGGGCCACCACCCCGGACACCCTGATCGCCGCGTTCATCGTGACGATCCTGAGCCTGGTCGGCATCATCGCGGCCATCCCTGGCGTGCAGATCATGCTCAAGCTCCGCACGGAGGAGATGGAGGACCGGGTCGAGCCTCTCATGGCCACGAAGGTGCGCCGCGCCCGCTTCTACGCGAGCAATGTCGTACTCGCTCTTGCGACCTCGACCCTGTGCATTCTCATCGCCGGTGTTCTGATCGCCACGCTGGCGTCGACTGCGGACATCGGTGTCGATTTCGGTGCTGCCGTTCTTCAAGCGGTCGCAACCGTGCCGGCCGTCTGGACAATCGTCGTCGTGTCGGTCGCGGTGGTCGGCGCCCGACCTCAGATCGGCCTGGCGGCGTGGTTCGGCGTGCTGTCCTCGTTTGTGCTTACCCTGCTCGGTCCGACGTTCAAACTATGGGACTCGGTGCTCGCCTTCAGCCCGTTCTGGCACGTGCCGAACGTCACCAATAGCGACGCGGACCCACAGGGACTGTTGTGGATCACTCTCGTCACGGTGTTGTTGCTCGTGATCGGGTTCGTGGGTTTTCGTCGGCGCGACCTCGCCCGCTGAATACCACGTGACGACCGGTATCCGTTCTGACGCCCCGATATCGTGCTGCGCGCGCCGCGCCGCTCGAACGGATGTCTAGGCTAGGCACATGGCCACAGTTATTCTCGTGCGGCACGGCCGCACCACCGCAAACGCCACCGGGACGTTGGCCGGACGAACTGCCGGCGTCTGGCTCGACCAGATCGGGCAGGACCAGGCGACGCTCACCGGTGAACGGCTCGCGGTGATTCCGTTGGTCGGGGTTGTCTCGAGCCCGCTGGAGCGCTGCCAGCAGACTTCGCAGCTGATCCTGGACCGTCAAACCGGTCTGCCGGCCACGCCGGTTGACGAGGATCTCACCGAGTGCGACTACGGCCAGTGGCAGGGCCGGGCCCTTGGCGACCTGGCGCAGGAAAAATTGTGGGCGGTCGTGCAGTCGCAACCATCAGCCGTTGTCTTCCCAGGTGGCGAATCAATGGCAGCAATGCAGGCGCGGTCGGTGGCCGCGATTCGACGCCACGACGCCGCCTTCGAAGCTCAGCACGGACCCGGAGCCGTGTGGGTGGCGGTCAGCCACGGCGACATTATCAAGTCCATTCTGGCCGACGCGCTCGGCATGCACCTGGACCTGTTCCAGCGCATCAATGTCGGCCCGGCTTCGATCTCCATCGTGCGGTACGGTACCGGACAGCCCAGCGTTTACGCCACGAATACCGATGCCGGCGACCTCTCCTGGCTGCGGGAGAGCCTCCCGTCGGCCGACGCTGCGGTCGGCGGCGGAGCCGGGCCACAGTTGCCGCGCACCTCGGGCCCCTAAAATATATCCATGCCAACTATCGTTCATGAGTTCGCCTGGCCCGATCGCGTCGTTGTCGGCACAATCGGTCTGCCAGGGTCGCGCACGTTCTACCTGCAGGTGCGCAGCGGAGAACGGATCGTCAGCATCGCTCTGGAGAAGCAGCAGTCGGCCCTGCTCGCCGAGAAGGTCGACGAGATCCTCGACCAGCTCGCCACGTTCGAGGGCAACCCGTTCAGCATCCCGACCGGCACCCCCCTCGAACTTGTCGATAACGACCCGCTCGAGGAGCCCGTTCAGGAAGAATTTCGCATCGGCACGTTGAGCCTGAGCTGGGATCCATCGACGGCGCAGGTCGTTATAGAGGCCTACCCGATCGAGGAGGAGAACGACATCCTCGATGAGGCCAGCCCGGAAGCCGCCGAAATGGTGCTGGTGCGCATACCCGTTGGCACCGCCCGCGCCTTCGCGAAGCGCACCGGCGAGGTGGTCGGCGCCGGTCGCCCGCTCTGCCCGCTGTGCGGTGAGCCCGTCGACGTGAACGGGCACACCTGCACCCTTCCCGGTGTCTGATGCACGAACCCGACCTGGTCCAGGGTGAGCTGAAGCTCACCGGTCGGATCGAGACGGCCTCGAACGCCACCTTCCTCGGCAGCATTGATGGGCGAACTGTCGTGTACAAGCCGATCGCGGGGGAGCATCCGCTGTGGGATTTTCCCGACGGCAACCTCGCCGGCCGCGAGGTGGCAGCGTACCTGGTCTCGGAGGCGTTCGGCTGGAATATCGTGCCGCGCACCTGGCTGCGCGACGGTCCGATGGGACCGGGGATGGTTCAGCTCTGGCAGGAATCGGACCCGGCCCAAAACGCTGTCGACCTGGTCGCGACGGTTGACGTGCCGGAGACCGGATGGCGGCACGTTTTCGAAGGGAAAGACGAGCACGATCGGATGATCACCCTCATCCATGAGGACACCCCGACGCTGCGGCGGATGGCCGTGTTCGATGTCATTGTGAACAATGCCGACCGCAAGGGCGACCATATTCTTGCCATGGCCGATGGGCACCGTCACGGTGTCGACCACGGGCTCACCTTTCACGTCGAACACAAGTTGCGCACGGTGCTGTGGGGATGGCTGGGTGATGCGCTCACCACCGACGAGCTCGACGGTGTCGACCGCCTGAGCGCCCAGCTGGCCGGTGAGCTCGGCCGCGCCCTCGCCGACGTGCTCAGCACTTCAGAAATCGCGGAACTCGCCGTGCGCTGCGACCGGTTGCGTACCGCAGGCCGGTTTCCGGCCCCGAGCGGTGGGATGCCCGCCGTGCCCTGGCCGCTGTTCTGAATCTGCTGCCGTGAACGTGCACATCGGTACCTCGGGCTGGAGCTATGACCACTGGGAAAACGTGCTGTATCCGCCCGGACTGCCCGCGCGGAATCGTCTCGGGCTGTACGCGGACAACTTCGACACGGTTGAACTGAACGCGAGTTTCTATCGCTGGCCGCGGGAGGTCTCGTTCGCGAGCTGGCGCCGCCGCCTTCCGCCCGGCTTTCTCCTCTCCGTCAAGGCCCCGCGCGGTTTGACCCATGCCAAGAAGCTGTATTCGCCCGACGTCTGGATCGACCGTATCGCGAGGGGCTGGCACGAACTGGGCGACCGACGAGCCGTGCTTCTGGTGCAGCTTCCCCCGACCCTGGAACGAGATGATGCCCGCCTCGACTACTTTCTGGCGAGGCTGCCCGACTGGATCCGAGTCGCGGTGGAATTCCGTCACGACAGCTGGCACACCGAGAGTGTGTTCGCGCTGCTCGAGCGTCACGGAGCCGCCTACTGCATCACCAGTGGCGCGCATCTTCCCTGTATTCTTCGTGCGACAGCGCCGTTTCTCTATATCCGGCTGCACGGCCCCGATGACGAGCACCTCTACGATGGGTCGTATTCCGATGACGATCTGCGTTGGTGGGCCGATCGAATTCGTGAATGGACCGGTTCCGGCCACGAGGTATTCGCCTATTTCAATAATGATGGCGGAGGCAATGCCGTTCGCAACGCGCTCACAGTGCGAGGCCTGTGCGGGTAAACACATGCGTCGTTGCCGCCCCGATCGTGCGACGCTTGGTAGATGGATCTTGAGGTATCGCCGCAACTCACCATTCCCGAGCGTGAACTCGGCTGGCGGTTCTCGCGGTCGTCGGGCCCGGGCGGCCAGCATGTGAACACGTCCGACAGTCGAGTCGAACTGTGGTGGAATGTCGCCGCCTCGACGGTGCTCTCCGACGACCAGCGCACGCTGTTGCTCACCCGCCTCGGGCATCGGCTCGTCTCCGGGGTGGTCACCGTCGCCGCCTCAGAGCAACGCTCCCAGCTGCGCAACCGCGAGATCGCCCTGCGCAAGCTCGCTGACCTCGTAACCGGGGGCCTCGCGCCCGATGCGCCCCTCCGCCGCGCGACCAAGCCGACGAAAGGGTCGGGGCGGCGGCACCTCGCCGCCAAACAGCAGCGCTCGGCCACGAAACAGCAACGGCAGCGGCCTTCGGCCGAGTAGGCACGGCGACCTCGGTATCCGTTGTGCCGCGCGACGCTACCGAACGAGCAGCATCTGGCGAAAGTATGCCGCCAACTCGTCCGTGGCCGACAGTGGCAGCACATGCGCAACGTACTGGTCGGGGCGCACCACAACAACGGTGCCTTCGTGGCTGATGCCGCGCTGCTCGAAGATGTCGTTCTCCGGGTCGGCGGCATACACCTTCTCGTAGTCGATCAACCCGAACGGCCCGGTTTTCGGCAGGAACGCCTCGGAAACCCGGCCCAGGTCCACCTCGGAGTGCGCCTGCTGGTAGACCACCTTCACGTCGAAGATGCTGTCAATGTCGGATCCGGAGGGGGTGTGCGCGAGCAGCGGCGAGTCGGGTGAGCGTCGAATCCACTCGGCCCAGGCATCCACCGCCGCGCTGCTGACGGCTGCGCCGTTCGCGGATGCGGCGTCAGCGAAGGCATACACGCGCCAGCGGCCGTCGGCGCGGTGGTGGTGGCCGAGCTGCACCGGGTTGGCGTCGGCGACGCGCACCACCGGGGCCGACTTGAAGCGCTTGCCGATGGGGAACCCGGTAGCCAGCGACTGGTGGGTCGCTTCGCCGATCAACATCGACGGCGGGTACTGCGTCATGAAACCGGCCGGAAATTCCGCCGTCTGGGTGTAGAAGTCCTCGAGCGGTACCGTGAGGTCCTCCGGCTTGGTCGCCATGAGCGTCGACCACTCCTTGTCGAAATCGATGAGGTTTTTCGCGATCACCTGGCGTTCGGCCGAATAGGTGCCGAGCAGGGATTCGGGGCTGCGGCCATCCAGCACGTAGCCGAGCTTCCAGCCGAGGTTGAAACCGTCCTGCATGGACACGTTCATGCCCTGGCCGGCCTTGGCGCTGTGTGTGTGGCAGGCGTCGCCGGTGATGAAAATACGCGGCGTACGCGTGCCGATCTCGGCGGGGAGCACATCGTCGAAGCGGTCGGTGAGGCGATGAGCAACCTCATAAACGCTGTGCCAGGCGACGTTCTTCACATCGAGCGTGTAGGGATGCAGGATGGCATTGGCCTTCGCGATGATCTCGTCGATCGTCGTCTTGCGCACCGCTCCTTTGTCGTCGGGGGAGACCTCGCCCAGATCGACGTACATGCGGAATAGGTAGCCACCCTCACGTGGGATGAGCAGGATATTGCCGCCGGATCCGGACTGGATCGCGCATTTTGTGCGAATGTCGGGGAAATCGGTGACGGCGAGCACGTCCATGACGCCCCACGCGTGGAAAGCCTGGTCTCCGGCCGGCGTGCAGCCGATGGCATCCCGCACGGCACTGCGAGCGCCGTCGGCACCGACGACGTATTTGGCATGAACGATGCGCTCCTGGCCGGCCAGCTCTCCGCTGGTGTGCGTGAGGGTGACCGTGACTGGATAGTCGCCCTCCTTGGTGTTGGCGAGGCTGCGGAATTCATAGCCGAAATCCGGTGTCATGCGGGTCGGTGAATTGGCCATCACCTCGGCGAAGTAGTCCAGGACACGTGCCTGGTTGACGATGAGGTGCGGAAACTCGCTGATACCGGTGGGGTCGTCCACCGCACGGGCGGTACGGATGATCTTCGAGGGGTCTGCCGGGTCAGGTTTCCAGAAGGCCATCTCGGTGATGCGATAGGCCTCGGCGATGATTCGTTCGGCAAAACCGAACGCCTGAAAGGTCTCAACGCTGCGAGCCTGGATGCCGTCGGCCTGTCCGATCGCCAGGCGTTCGCTACGGCGTTCCACGATGCGGGTGGTGATATCGGGAAACTGGGAGAGCTGGGCGGCGGTGATCATGCCGGCCGGGCCCGTTCCCACGATGAGAACGTCGACGTTGTCGGGGAGCTCGTCGGGGCGATCGATGCCGACACCCGCTGCATCCTGGATGCGGGGGTCGGTGGACACGTATCCGTGGTGGTGGAACTGCACGGCTTCCTCACTTCTCTGTGTGGTCTCTTGGTGTGGTCTCTTGGCGTGGCGATTCGAACACCGCCCGACGATCCGTTCGATAATAGAACGTCGTGTTCTATTATCGTTTCTTGAATCATATATGGCGGCGGGAGATGCGCAAGACGCGCACGGAGAATCATCCGAATGCACCGCTGAGGATGGCATCGCCTCGGGCGCTTCCCGGCTCGTCGGGGTGCGGGTAACGTGGGGCAAATGGCGACTGACCCCGCACTGATCGATTGGATGCTCGACTCGGACCCTGCCTTGCGCTGGCGAGTGCAGCGTGACCTCGAAGGTGCGCCACCAGCGGTGTGGCAAGCAACCCGGGCTCGAGTCGCCACAGAGGGTTTCGGAGCAAGACTGCTGGCTCTGCAGGATGCCGACGGCCAGTGGGCTGGCGGTGCGTACTTTCCCCAGGACTTCGATTTTGACGGGCCGGAGGCCGCCGTGGATGCCGGGCAACCGTATCTGGCCACGACATGGTCGCTCAATGCGCTGCGCGACTGGGGCGTGGATGCCGCTGTGCTGGCCGGAACGGCCGAGCTGCTCGCCGCGAACAGTCGGTGGGAGTACGACGACCTGCCGTATTGGGGCGGGGAGGTGGACTGTTGTATCAACGCCTTCACGCTCGCCAATGGCGGCTGGCTGGGTGTGGATGTGTCCGGCCTCGCTCACTGGTTTATTGAGCACAGCCTCGCCGACGGCGGTTGGAACTGCGAATGGGTGGATGGATCGACGCGCTCATCATTTCATTCCACGCTCAACTCCCTGAAGGGGCTCCTGTACTACGAGAGCGCGGTCGGCGGTAGCGATGAGCTGCGTGCGGCCCGTCACGGGGGCGAGGAATACCTGCTTCAGCGCCGGCTGCTGCACACGCTGACAACGAACGAGCCAATCGGGCCGTGGGCCTATCGCTTTGCCTACCCCTTCCGTTGGTTCTACAGCGTGCTGAGCGCGGCGGACCATTTTCGGGCCGCGGCCCTCTACGACGGCACCGCTCCCGATCCTCGGCTCGCCGAGGCCATGGAAGTGATTCGTACCGCCCGCCGGCCGGACGGAACCTGGCTCCAGGCGCGGCGCCACCCCGGGCGGGTGTGGTTCGAGGTGGATGTGCCGGCCGGTGAGCCGTCGAAATGGCTGACGTTCTACGGCACCCGTGTGCTCGAGTGGTGGGACGCGGCAACGGATGCTTAGCGCTGCCTGGCCTGGGTGAGAAGGTCGACCACCTCCGTGTCGGACGTCTGGCGGAAGTTCAGGTATTGCGCGCCGACGGCGTGAAAATCCGGCGGCTGGACGAGGCAGATCACCTGATCGGCACCGTGAAGTCGCACTGCGGCATCGGGTCCTCCCACCGGTGCGGCGACGATGACGTGCGCGGCTCCCAGACCGCGCGCCACTCGGCAGGCCGCCGTTGCGCTCGCCCCGGTGGCAATTCCGTCGTCGACGATCAACGCGGTGCGACCCGTCAGCTCGCAGCGCTCGAACCCGGTCCGAAAGAGGGCGACTCGTGCGTTCAGGGTCGAGCGTTCTCGCTGCTCGACGGCCTCGATCTGCGCTGGAGTGATACCGGCCCAATCGATGAGGTCCTGATCCAGCATCCGTTCGCCGTCTTCCCCGATCGCGCCGAACGCGACCTCAGGCTCGGCAGGAACGCCGAGTTTACGCACGACGATCACGTCCAGGGGTGCGCCCAGCGCCAAGGCCACCTCTGCCGCGACCGGCACTCCGCCGCGCGGCAGGCCGAGCACGACGATGGCCTCACCCCGTATCCCGGATAGGTCGCGCATCCCCGAAAGATGGCTGGCAAGCTGACGGCCGGCGTCCACTCGATCCCGAAAGATCCTGTTCATGTCTGCCCGCCGTTCCGGGAATCGTGACTCAGTGACTCAGTGACTCAGTGATTCAGTGGAGCCATCAGGAACCTGCGGCCGACCGCTCGGAGCAGCCGGCACCTCAGTCTGGGGTTGGCTGCTCGCCGATGATGTCGGAAATGTCGATCGGTTGCGTCGGGGGCAGGACGGCGGCGGGGTCGGCCGCTGCGGGGCCGAGCGGTGAGGGGGCTGGGGTGTTCACGATGCTCTCCTTGAGACGTTCGACGTGCACTGGCCTCGGTCGGCAGAACACCGACCTGAACCCATCATTCTCCGTTCTGGTTCGATGGTTAGGGTCAAACGTCCCGCATTTCACCCGAATCAGTGGATCAGGGCCAGGAGTACTCCGACACCCATGAAGAGAACACCGAAGACCCGGTTCAGAACGCGTTGACCGTGAGCGTTGCGTGTGAAGCGCTGGAACGAATGCGCCGTTCCGGCGAAGAAGAGCCACATGACCAGCACATCGATCCCGATAACCGTGACTGCGGCGATCAGATACTGCGGCAGGACCGGTTGATCGACCCGAATGAACTGGGGCAGGAATGCCAGAAAGAACACGATCGCCTTGGGGTTGAGCAGGTTTACCCAGAGCCCGCGGCGGAACATCGACGACCGCGGCTCAGTACGCCGTGCATGGATGTTTTCAGGATTGAGGTCGGGCTGGGCGAGGAACTGCCGAATGCCCAGATAGATCAGGTACGCAGCGCCCGCGTAGCGAATGATGTTGAAGGCGAGTGGCGAACTGGCGACGAGCAGCCCGACGCCGAGTGCGACGATCACGATATGGAGCACTAGTGCGGCCTGCTGGCCGAGGATTCCCCAGATCGCCCGGCGGAACCCCGAATTGATGGCGTTGCTCATGGTGTTGATCGCCCCCGCGCCGGGTGTGAAACTGATCAACGTACCCGCGCCGAGCAGGGCCAGCCACAGAGAAAGGTGCACTGGCCCAGCCTAGGCGGCAATTCACGCGCGGCGCTCTGGCTGGACGGCTCGACGCCCGCACAGGTGAGTAGGCTCGGTGTCACACCGTGCACCGAGCAAAGGAGAACGATGGCAACCGGCGAGACTCAAATTGACAATGGAATTTTTCGCGTCACCAAATGGACGATTGAACCCGGCGACGCCATTCCCATGCACGTTCATGACTATGAATATGTGGTCGTGCCTCTCGTGAGCGAAACCATGCACGTGGTCAACGCCGACGGTTCAGAGATCGTGGCCGATATTCGCGCCGGGCAGAGCTACACGCGTCCGTCCGGCGCCGAGCACACCGTCGAAAATCGTGGGTCACGCACGGTTGAATTCGTTGAAGTCGAGAAGCTCATCTAGGGCCGGTACGCTACCGGGCCTGATACTCAATCTGATCCTGCAGCGCCAGGACGTTGTCCTGAAACGCCAGATAGAGGTTGGCAACCGTCGTTGTGTTTCGCACGGATGATCCGAGCAGCTCCTCACACTTGCGCAGTCGATACCGAACTGTATTGGCGTGGACGTACAGGTGTTGGGCGCTTCTGCCGACGTCCTGGTCGAGCGCCAAATACACGATCAGGGTATCCGTGAGGTCACTGTCGAGGTTGAGCGTGTGGACAAACTTGCGCAGTTTGTCTTCCAGCTGAGGCGCTTCGCGTCGCGCGAGAAGCCAGCTGGCCAGGTCGACCTCATCCAAACGCACCACGGTGCGCGCGGCTCCGGGGTGATGACCGGCCCGGACCGTGCGGCGGCGAGCTATTTCCAGTGCCGTCTCGGCCTCTCGAAATGCCAGCGGGGTGCTGGCCAACTCGCCGAACGGCTCTGATGTGCCGACCACAAGTTCGGTTCCCGCCTTGGTGAGCCACTCGTCGAGAACGGCCGAATTGGCGACGAGGGCATGCACGCTGGCCGTCGTTCGTGACCCGCCACCGTTTTCGTCGAGCAGCAGGCCCAGCCCGCCGAGGGCGGCTTCCTGAAGCAGCCCCTCCACAAGGTGCTGGGCTGCAGGAGCGCCGGCAGCGGTGGAGATGGCGACGGCGCGCAGTTCCTCGTAAGCGGTGAATCGAAACGGCGCCATTCGCGTCCAATAGCGATGCTCCCGCGACGGCGAGATCCCGTCCTGAAGCGCCGCCAATAGTTGAGCATTGTCGTGGAGTTCGCGAGAGAGACCAATCTGCGTGATGCCGTTGATGGCGCCCAACAGGCGCTGCGTGGTCTGCAGCAGCACATCGCCGAGGTCGTCAAGCATGGTTGCATTTCGACTCGCGAGAACAAGTCGATACGTTTTTCCCCTGAGTATGAGCGACTTGCCGATGGCGTGCCAGCGCCCGACCGTGAAGCGTTCCTGGACGCCCCCGGACCGTTGCATTTCGGTCCACATGAGGCGGATCGGACCCTCGCCGGCAGACGCCACCACCCGACCCGACTCTTCGTAGAGCACCGCTGAACCTCGGCAGGACGAGGCGAGTTTTGCGATGAGAGCATCTATCGGCTGATCGGACGACATGCTCTGCAGCAGTTCGTTCATGAACCACGCTGCGCGTTTGAGAAGATACGAGTCAGCGGACAACCTGGACTGATTGACGAAATTCTCGATGGCGTAGAACGGAACCTCCGCCGCGACGGTATACAGCGGAAAGTCCTCCGCTCGGGCTGCCGCAACGAGAGCCGGGGGAACCGCGGCAAAATGCACGCCGACACCAAAGAACATCGCGGTGGTCTTCGCCTCACGCATATCCCTCACCAAAGACAAGGCCTGCGCGTCATCGCGTTCGTGGCCGATGAAGAGCAGGCCGGTGGTGAGCATGACCGTTCCAGGCTCGACCCACCGGCCGGGATCGCCCAATTCGCTCGTTCGGGCCGCGAGAACCACGCTCTGCAGGTCGCCGGCAACCACCGCAGCCAGCCCTAGAGTCGCTTCGCCCACGACCTCACCGAGAGTTATTGACAAGGAGAATCCCAACTTGTGTCATCAATCGTGTTAACTCTGTGTTTCCGATCGGAAAGAATCGACGAAGCACGACCGTTCGTTGGAGTTTATCCAAAGAATGATGCCGAGCCTTGCACGGTCTCCAGTGACATGGTCCCGGGTCGTATTCATACTTGACCACAACCTGAACAGTCCGGAGGACAACGTATGTCGCAAGTCCGAGTCGCAGTCGATGTCGGCGGTACCTTCACCGACGTCTGCATTTTTGATGAGGAATCACACAAGATTCGTGTGACCAAGGTCCCATCGACCCCCCAGGACCCGCTCGTGGCTGTCATGAACGGTGTTGCTCGAGCCAAGATTGATCTGGCCGATGTCACGCTCTTCTCACATGGAACCACCGTGGCCACCAACGCGTTGATCACCCGCAACTTTCCCCCGGCCGCCATGGTCACCACGCGTGGCTTTCGGGATGTGATCGAGATTCGTGACGGCACCAAGGATGATCTTTGGGATGCATACAAGGACGTTTCCGGTCCGTACATTCGTCGCCGCGATCGTTTCGAAGTCTCCGAACGCATCGACTACGCGGGCAACACCGTCATGCCCCTCGACGAAGCGGACGCCCGACGAGTCGCGCAGCTCCTGCGCAAGCGCAATGTCAACACCGTTGCCGTCTGCTTCATGAACTCGTACGCCAACCCGCAGAACGAGATCCGAATGCGGGAAATTCTCGAAGAGGAACTGCCGAACGCAACAGTGTCGACCTCGGCCGAGATCCTGCCCGAAATCTTCGAGCACGACCGCTTCAACACCACCGTGGCCAATGCCGTGCTTGCCCCATTGGTGTCGGGCTACGTCAACCGGCTGTCCGACCAGCTCAAGTCCGGTGGATACACGGGGGATCTGCTGGTGCTGCACTCCGGGGGAGGGTCGATGACGCCGCGCATGGTCGAGCGCTATCCAGTGCGCCTGGCCGCATCGGGTATCGCGGCCGGCGCGATCGCCGCCAAACATGTCGCCCAGCAGTGCGGCTACGAAAATGCCGTCGGACTGGACATGGGTGGAACGTCGACTGATATCGCGCTGGTCAGTGCCGGGGAACTCCGCATCACCAAGGAATGGCAGGTGGAGTACGGCCACCCGATCATCTTCCCCAGCATTGATGTACTGACGATCGGGGCCGGCGGTGGGTCGCTCGCCTACATTGACATCGCTGGATCACTCCGAAACGGTCCCCAGTCCGCCGGTGCCGATCCCGGACCGGCCTGCTACGACACCGGCGGCGATCAGCCGACGAACTCCGACGCCAACGTCGTGCTCAATCGTCTTGGAACGTCTCTCGCGGGGGGTGCGAAAAACCTGAACAAGGACCTCGCGACGAAAGCGATCAAGACGTTCATCGGCGATCCCCTCAATATGTCCCTCGCGGAAGCCGCCCACGCGGTCATCCAGGTGGCGAACGCGAATATGGCCGACGCGGTGCGTCTGGTTTCCATTCGCCGCGGGCATGACCCGCGGGATTTCGCGCTCGTGGCTTTCGGCGGGGCCGGCGCGCTGCACGGCGCCGAGGTCGCCCGGGAACTCAATATTCCAACGGTCATTATTCCGCCGAATCCAGGCGTGGCCTCCGCCTTGGGGTGCCTGCTCGTGGATATTCGCCATGACCTGTCGAGCATGTTCACCGGAATCGCGGCCGATGCCGACACAGATGCGCTCGAAGCAATGTACGTCTCTCTGGAGACTGAAGCCGCTGGTCGATTGCGTCAGGAACGGGTTGCCGACGAGAATGCCCTGCTGCAACGGCAGATCTCCATGCGCTATCTAGGACAGTGGCGTTCGCTGTCGGTCAGCATCGGCTCGGGGTCGCACGCCCTCGCAGAAGCGGTCGAAACGTTCCACGAACAGCACGAACGCGAATTCGCCTTCAGTCAGAAGGACCAGCCGGTCGAGATCTACCAGCTGCACCTCACCGCGATAGGTAAAACTCCAAAGCCGTCGTTCAAGCCGGCCGTGGAACTCAACGCCGACCCCGGAACACCGCGCGAAATTCGCTCCGTCTACTTCGGTGATGTGGGTTGGGTGGACACTCCGGTGTACGAGCGAGACAGTATGCCGGCCGGCGCGATGTTCAGCGGCCCCGCGGTCATCGACCAGTTCGACTCCACCACCGTCATCCCCCCGAACACCACCGCAGTCATAGACGAGTGGATGAACATTCTCATCCACCTGAAGGAGGCTTGAATGTCTGGAACTATCGCGGCACCATCGGTGGCCGCAACGACCCTGGATCCGGTCACCTTCGAAGTGCTCAAGAATGCGTTCGCCACGAGCGTCGACTTGATGAGTGAGCAGATCCTGCGCACCTGCTACTCCTTCGTGATCTATTCCCGCGACTTCTCATCGGCACTGTGCGATGCGGAAGGCAATACCGTCATGCAGGGCAGTGGGGATATCGCCGTGCACGTCGGCACCCTGCACTTCCAGTGCAAGGCTGTGCTCGAGGAATTTGGAAGCGATATAAACCCCGATGACGTTTTCGCGATCAACGACCCCTACCGTGGCGGAACCCATTTCAACGACGTGAGCTTCATCCGCCCGATCTTCTCGGGTGGCGAAGTCATCGCCTTCGCTCAGAACAAAGGCCATTGGGCTGATATCGGCGGGAACGTCCCCGGCTCCTTCGACGTGAACGCCAGGGAGCACTTCGGCGAAGGACTGCGTATCACTCCCGTGCGTATCTGGAGCCGCGGCGTGTTCCTGCACGACGTGGCGCAGCTGCTCGTCTCGAACACCCGCGCACCGCGGCAGGCCATGGGCGACCTGCACGCGCAGTCTGAGGCCACGGCGGTGTGCGAGCGTGAGATTCTTCGGCTCGTGGACCGGTACTCCAAAGCCACCGTTCAGCACGCCATGCAGGAAACCCAGGACTACGTGGAACGCACGGTTCGGCGGCGCTTGGAGGGGCTTCCGCGTGGGGTGTGGGAAACCACTGACTATATGGACAACGACCCGGGCAAAGACGAAGGGCTGGTGCCGATCAAAATCAAGCTGACCATCGATGACAACGGAATCCACTACGATCTGGCCGGATCGGCGCCGGTAGTGGCGACGTTCCTGAACTCCGGCTACGGGACCACCTTCTCCGCCATCTACGCCGGCACAAAGACGTTCTTTCCGGATGTCCCGCTGAACTCCGGATTCTATGCGGCTGTCACCGCCGATATCGGCCCGGAAGGCACTGTCGTCAATGCTGGCTGGCCCTATGCCGTGACCGGCTTCTGTTCCGGACCGTACGAGAAACTCATGAACGGCATCTTCGAGATCTGGTCGAAGATCATGCCCGAGCGAGCGATGGCCTGCGCGTTCAACCTTGAGTACCTGCTCGTCGGCGGCAAGGACGCCCGGACCGAAGAGAGCCCGTACTTCATGTGGTACGACTGGATGGCCGGCGGTTGGGGCGGCCGGGCAAGCAAAGACGGCAGCGGGGCTACGGCACCGGTCTTCGGTGCCGGCCTGGCGGTTCAACCCGTTGAGGGCCAGGAGCGGCTCTCTCCCGTGCTGACATCGATGCACCAAATCGGGATGGACTCGGGCGGTCCCGGGCGGTTCCGCGGCGGCGTGGGTATCGAAAAGGGCGGCATGCTCACGGATGCGCAGAACGCGGTGATGAGCTACTGCTGCGACCGTGCTCGCTCCATCACCTGGGGGATTGAGGGAGGATTGCCGTCGATTCCGCACGGCGTCTGGCTGAACAAAGGCACCGAAGGAGAACGCTTTCTCGGCTCCAATTTCTCCTCCGTTCCCGTGCAATCGGGAGATTCCTTCGTACGGCCGTCGGCCGGAGGCGGTGGCTACGGAGATCCGCTCGAGCGCAGCTATCTCGAGGTGCTCGACGACGTCATCGACGGCTACGTCTCCATCAAACGCGCGGCGAAGGACTACGGCGTGGTCATCACCGCGATCGACGCCGAGCTCGACGCATACGAAATCGACGAGGCGGCAAGCCGGGCGCTGCGCCGCGATATCGCGGCCAAGCGGCTGGGGTGGCTGGCCGAGGATCCGGAACTCATCTCGGCTCGCTATCTCAGCGGTGACATCGACATGCTCGACGTGATCCGCCGGTACGGCGTCATCCTCGACTGGGGCACCGGTGAACTTTTTCCCACGACGACGACGGAACACCGAGCACTCATGCACCGCCGGTCCGCTTCGCACTGGCCGGTTGTTTCGGCCTAGTTTCGGCCTAGTTTCAGCAGAGTTGCGAGTCGGAAGGATCCGGACGTTACTCGTGCGTTTGCACAAGCAGCGATCGATTTATCTTGCATTTGCCTACTGGCTTGGATGTACAGGTCGTTCCCATACTTGCACAAGGCCAATCAGCCACCGGTCTCGTTGCCATTGACGACCACGGCATCCCCGCTCCCGTTGCACCTGAAAATCGAAAACCTTGCAGCACCGATCACGAAACATTTTGCCGGGCGTCACCGGCCCTAATGGAGGTACACAGTGAAAGTGAATTTGACCGGCAGCAACAATACCGTTGAGGCGACGGACGCCCTCTATCGGGAGGGCAATGACGAAGATCAAATGTCCAAGGGGTCGCTATCGATGGCCTGGTACGGCGTCGCGAGCGCCATGTTCTTCGTCTATATCGGCGCGGCCCTGGCTGTTGCGTACGGAACGAAAGACGCACTGATCGGACTGGCGCTCACCATCCTGGCGTACGGCGTGATCAATCGTCTCCTGTCGAAATACGCGATCAACAACCGCACTACGGTGGCTTTGTTCTCCCGCACAATTCTTGGCACGGCGGGCTCAGCGATCGCGACCATCATCTTCGCCCTCGTCGCTATCTACTACGCCGTATTCGAAGGCTCCATCGTCGCCTATGCCTTCCAGGTAGCGTTCGGCGGCGAAATGTGGATGTGGTACCTCATCGTGGTCGCATATTCCACGCCGCTGATTCTCGGTGGAGCTCGTCGGTTCCTGGACAAGCTCAACGGATGGCTCTTGCCGGTCTATATCGGCGGCATGGTCGCGGCCGTGATTTGGGCGGGCGTTCAGTATGGATTCACGGACACCTGGCTCACCCAACAGCCCGAATCCGGTCTGGCTGTCACCATGGGCGGCCCGGGATGGCTCGCCACATTCGCCGCGTATATGGGCGTGTGGATCATGATGATGTTCACCATGGACTACGCGGCACTCGGCAAGCGCAAGGACACCAAGTTCCACCAGCGGTGGAGCTTCGGCTGGTTATTTTACATTCTCGCCTACGGTTTCAGCGCCTTCGTGGGCATCTTCCTCACCTTCACCATTCCGGGGCTGGAAGCCTCGGAGACGGGCATCGCCGGCGGAATCGTTTCCATGATGGGGATTCTTGGACTCGTCGTCGTCTTCGTGTCCCAGACCCGCATCAACACGGCCAACTATTACCTGGGCGCTGCGAACCTCAAGTCCTTCGGGGAGCGGGTGTTCCGCATCAAGCTTCCCAACCTCGTCTGGGTGCTGACATCGTCGGTGATCATTTTCCTGCTCATGTTGCTGCCGATCGTGAAGTACATCCTGCTTGCGTTGGCATGGCAGGGCGTGCTCGTCACGGCGTGGGTCGCGATCGCCGTCACTCATATCCTGATCACCCGCGGCAAGCGTCAGGAGCACGGGATGCTGGCCGATGAGCACTATCACCGGTTCAACAACTCGGGCCTGATCGCCTGGATCGTGGCAACCCTCACCGGAGTCGTCATGCTGCAACTGGGCCTGGCCAACGCGGATCTTGCCGGCGTCGGCGCTACGTGGGGACCCATCCTCACCGCCGTCGTCGCATCCGCTGTCTATGCGGTGCTGTGGAACAAGACGACGCACAAGACCGCCCTGGTGGCCGCCTCCGCATAACGCGCGCACCGTCACGCATCGACCGCCCAACCGGGTGGTGAACCGGCGTGGGAATGCCTCCGGGCATCCCACGCCGGTTTACGTTTCTCCGAGGTCGACGAGTCGCAGGGCGAAAAGGCAGGTGGCCTGCCCCTCGACCGAATTGAGATCAAGCCGCAGAATCGCCTCAATCTTGCGCAATCGATAGTTGAGCGAGTTGCGGTGGATGAACAGCGCGTTGCAGGTTTTCGACGGTTGCGCATCATTGGCCAGGTAGGCGCGCAGAGTTTCCATCAAAGGCCCGGTGCGTTTTGCATCATGCTCCACCAACGGAGCCAGCAGTTTGCGTGCCGATTCTCGCGCACCGCGTCCTGCGGTGGCGGTGACGACGGCGCTGAGCCCCAGCTCGGGAGCGAGCTGGGGCCGATCAATGCGCTGCACCAATTGCAGCGAGTGCACGACGGAGAGCCGCAGCTCGAACAGGCTGAGAGTCGCGCTTTTCAACACCAGGGGTTGCCGGGGGTCGATGTGCAGCAGCCGATCCGCGACGGCATCGAAGGTATCGCGCGGATTCTGAGCGAAGGCGACCAGACGGTCTCCGAATTCGGTGACCCGCACGGTGTGAAATGTCTCGTGGAGCGCCACTCGCAACTGCCAGGACGTCGAGGAGAATTCCCCGCCCATGTCGGCCACGAGAACGGAGGTCTCGACCCGGGGATCCAAACCGATGTCCTGAAAGGATCGGCGCACGTCGAGGTGGGTTGCTTCCTCCCATGACTCGCACGCGAGCACAAAACTTTTGATTTCCTGCTGGCGGCTGGCGTCCACCATGACAGAGCGATTGAGCTGCAGGGCGATGATCGAGGCGACCGGACCCAATAGCGAGGCGAGCGGGTGGCTCCGGTCCTTTTCCATGATGGCGAGCCGGCAGGGGTTGTTGAGCCCCATCGGCAGGGGGATGTTCAACACTCCAGCTTGCGGTTTCGTTCTGATTCCTGTCGTCCAGGTTGCCAGTGCGGGGAATTGCGCGATGACGGTCCCATAGGCGTCATAGACGGCCAATGGGGACTGGATGACGTTGTAGACAGTGGCCAATAACGTGACGATCTCCGCATCCTGATTCGCCAGCCGTGCGCACTCATCGGCGAGGGTCCAGCCGCGGTCAACAACAGCCAGCCGTTCGGCCTGCATGACGCTTTCGATGAAGCGGTTCACCTGCAGCGGCGGAACGGCCGCGGTGACTTCCAAGAGCGGAATATCTCGCTCCGTACATGCGGCAACGAGGCCGGGTGGAAGCACGCGATGCGCCATTCCCGTAGCGAACACAATGGCTGCGACGGGCACGTCCGCGAGTCGTTCGACGAAGGCGTCCCAGGTGCGTTCGTCAGAAAAGTTCATCCCGATCCCACTGGTCAGCAGCAGGGAATGGGGGCTCATATACGGCGTGGGATCCATGAGTTCGGTCGGCGCACAGCCACTGAGTTCGGTCGCCAAACGCGATTCCGACGATGGCGTCTGCAGTCGCAGCTGCAGCGAGCGTTCTAAGAGAAGGTCGACCACGCGCATAAAAATCCCATTCCTCGGTAGCTTGCACAAAGATACTCAAAAGTTTAGTGCAACTGCCCACTGGGCCGTAACGCACCGGAGCCGTAGCGTGTAGTCATGGATGACGCGCAGGCATATTCGAACATCACAATCAATTCCGACATGGGTGAATCGTTCGGCATTCACAGTTTCGGCAATGACGAGGCCCTCATGTCGTTGGTCGACGTGGCAAACGTTGCCTGCGGATTTCACTCCGGAGACCCCGATGCCATGGAGACGACCGTTGCGCTCGCTAAAGAGCACGGTGTCCTCGTCGGGGCGCATCCGGGGCTGCCCGACCTGGTTGGGTTCGGTCGTCGTGAGATGAAACTTACGCCGGACGAAGTGGAGTCACTGATTCGCTACCAGGTAGGAGCGCTCGTCGGTTTTCTGGGCAAGTATGACCTGCCGTTGAATCACATCAAACCGCACGGCTCCCTGTTCGGAATGCTCGCGCGGGACGAGGCACTGATGCAGGGCGCCGTGAACGTCGCCGCCTCGTATGGCGTTGCCCTCTTCGGAATCGCCGGGAGCGCCCATCAAAGCGTTGCGGAGCGCAGCGGCGTTGAATTCGTCGGAGAGCTGTATGTGGATCTCGACTACGACCCCCAGGGCAACCTGATCATCCTGCGGCGCCCGGAGGAGACCGACCCCAACACGGCAGCGGCGCGGGTGCGACGTGTGCTCGAGGACGGCACAGTCTTGGCGACCGACGGCACCGTTCTTGATATTCCCTTCGGAAGTATTTGTGTGCACTCAGACGCACCGAATTCTCCCGCAGTCGCCCGTGCCGTTGCTGGCGTCCTCGGCCGATAAATCCACACGCAGCACCCGACCCCCGATGCGTGTACTCACGCAGACCAGCCCGACGAAAGTGAACCCATGAGCCATCAGATCATCTCTCCGCTTCCCGGCATCTTCTACCGCAAGCCCGGCCCGGGCAAGGATCCCTATGTCAACGAAGGTGACGCAGTGTCGGCCGGGCAGACCATTGGCCTCGTCGAGATTATGAAGCAGTTCAGCGAGGTGCGAGCAGAATTCACCGGCGTGCTGGAAAAGTTCGAAATCGAAGATTTCGGTGTCGTGAACCCCGGTGACGTGATCGCGATCACGTCCTAATCCACAGCTGGTGCGCGACCGCACCCGACGAGCATTTTCCAACGTTTCACCGGACTCACTGGAAGACCCAATGCAGAAACTCCTCATAGCCAATCGCGGCGAAATCGCCGTTCGAATTATTCGCACTGCCCGCGAAATGGGCATCGTCACCGTGGCCATCGTCAGCGAAGCGGACAAATCGTCCTTCGCGGCGGATCTCGCTGACGAGGTCATCATTGTCGGTCCGGCGCCGGCCGGACTCAGCTACCTCAATCATGACGCTGTATTAAAGGCCGCGCGCGACAGCGGGGCCGACTCCGTGCACCCCGGCTACGGCTTCTTGTCGGAAAACGCCGAATTTGCCCGCAAGGTGATCGCAGCCGGGCTGATCTGGGTCGGGCCTTCGCCGGAGTCGATCGAACTCATGGGGGACAAGTCCCGCGCCCGCCGCGCGGCGATCGACGCCGGTGTCCCGACCCTTCCCGGCACCGAGGGCGCCGTGCAGGAGAGCGATGATATCGATGCGATCGCCGCCGAGATCGGATTTCCGTTGGTTGTCAAGGCATCCGCCGGTGGTGGGGGCCGAGGCATCCGTCTGGTCGAAGATCCGGCTCAGCTGCGCGGTACCGTGGAGATCGCCCAGGCCGAGGCGCTCGGCGCTTTCAACTCCTCCGACGTGTACTTTGAAAAATTCGTGACGCAGGCACGCCACGTGGAGGTGCAGATTCTCGGCGACGGGGAAACCTACCTTCACCTTGGGGATCGGGACTGCTCAATGCAGCGGCGACAGCAGAAGATTCTGGAAGAAGCCCCGGCTCCCGGTCTTCCAGTCGCGGTCCGGGAACGGATGCGAGAATCTTCGGTGGAACTGGCACGCAAGGCCAACTACGTCGGGGTCGGTACCGTTGAATTCTTGTACGACCCGACCAGCCATGAGGTCGCCTTCATCGAGATGAACACCCGGATTCAGGTCGAACACACCATTACCGAGGCGATCACCGGTATCGATCTGATACGCGAGCAGCTGCGGATCGCGCGGGGTGAAAAACTCTCGGTGGAGCAGGGCGACATCCGGTTTTCCGGGCACGCGCTTGAATTTCGCATCAATGCTGAAGACCCCGACAATCTGTTCATGCCCAGCCCGGGCACAATCAAAACCATGACCTTGCCGGGGGGAGCAGGCGTTCGATCCGACTTCGGCTTTATCGCCGGCAAAACCGTGGCACCGTTCTATGACTCGCTGTTGGGCAAGATCATCGTCTGGGCGCCAACGCGTGAACTCGCCATCGCCCGGGCGGAACGTGCCCTGGGCGAAGCACATATTGAGGGAGTCAAGACGACCATCGGTCTGCTCACCGCCCTCGTCACCCTGCGGGACTTCGCAGAGGTCAAGCACCACACCAAGTACATCGAATCCTTTCTCGACACATTGGGAGATACGGAATGACACTACCGACCACGGCCCGATACACCTGGGGTGGAGACGAATTTCTATTCGTCGAGATCGCGGAGGGCATGTCCCTCGAGGCGAACTTCATCTCCAACAGCATCGCGAATGCACTTGAGGCGCGAAACCTTGCGGGCATCGTGGATATCTGCCCCGCCAATGCTTCGCTGCTCGTGCGCTTCGACCCGGACATTCTGGCGTGGCAGGAGCTCGAGAGGGTGGTGCATGAGCTCGAGCACGAAGTGCGCGCAGCCACCGAGAAGGTTCTCGAGACGCGCATTATCGAGATTCCGGTTTGGTACAACGACCCGGGGACGAATGAAACGGTAGCCCGGTTTCGGGAGGGCTATCATCAGCGCCCCGAAGGAAACGACCTCGACTACGCCGCCGAGGTCAACGGACTGGACGATGCCGAGGAATTCATCAGGCGTCATCACGAATCCCCCTGGTTGGTCTCGATGGTGGGTTTCGTCGCCGGCCTCCCCTTTCTGTACCAGCTGGTCGATCGCCCGCAGCAGTTGGAAGTGCCCAAGTACCTCAGCCCCCGCACCGATACCCCGCCGCTCACGGTCGGTTACGGCGGCTGCTTCAGCTGCATCTATTCGGTACGAGGGGCGGGCGGTTATCAAATGTTCGGCAGTGCTGCCGCCCCCATCTTTGATCCGACCCAGCGCCTGGCAGACTTCGCTGATTTCATGTTTCTGTTCAAGCCGGGCGACATCGTGAAATTCAAGCCGATCGACGAGACCGAGTACCTGCGCATCCGCGCGGAGGTCGATGCCGGAACGTTCCGATACCGACAGGCGCCGATCGCGTTCGACGTCGGAGCGGCCCTGGCCGATCCCGACGGCTACAAGTTGTCACTTCTGGAGGCTCTCAATGGCATTTGACATTCTCGAACCCGGCCTCGCCACCACGGTGCAGGATGAGGGGCGAATCGGATACTACCGTTTCGGACTTCCGCAGGGCGGTTCAATGGACCAGTACTCGGCGACACTGGCCAACCGGCTGGTTGGCAACACCGCCGCCGAGGCGGTGCTCGAGTGCACATATATCGGTCCCAAGCTCGTGACCACGATCGACGCGGTGATTGCCGTAGCCGGCGCGCCGGTCGACGTGTACGTCAATGGTGAGATCGTGCCCGAATACGAGCGGATCTCGCTCGTTGCCGGAGATGAACTGAAGTTCGGTGTGATCAAGGGCGGCACGAAATACTTCATCGCTGTGCACGGAGGAATCGACGTGCCAGAAGTTCTCGGGTCACGCTCGACGTATCCCATCGGGGCTCTCGGCGGAGTTGACGGGCGTGCGCTCGCAGCCGGGGACCTGGTTCCGGTCGGAGCGGCCATCGATAACGGTTTGCCCGTGCTGCAGTCCATCGCACCCGACGATCGTCCGATCTACTCCAAGGACGTGAACGTCCGCGTCATGCTCGGGCTCTACGACCACAACCTCTCGGCCAAGGGACTGGACACCCTGCTGGGCAGTGAATGGGTACTGACCCCGGTCGCCGACCGCATGGGCCTGCGTTACAGCGGACCGGGAGTGGAATGGACCGACCGGGAGCAACCTTTTGGTGCCGGCCAGGATCCGTCGAATATCGTCGACGCTGGTTACGCCGTTGGCTCTATTCAGATTCCGGGTGGCACCCAGCCGATCATTCTGCACCGTGATGCCGTGTCCGGCGGGGGCTACGCAATGGTCGCCACCGTCATCTCCGCGGACATGGACCTCGTGGCTCGCTGCGCGCCGGGCACGAAAACCCGTTTCGTTGCGGTGACGATGGAGGAGGCGCTTGAGGCCCGGCGTGAAAACTCGGTGCGGGCCGCCAGAATCTGGTCGTAGCTGCGCTCCAACCCAGATCATGAAATCGCTCCCGGGAAATCCCGGGAGCGATTTTTGTCGCGGCAGCGCAGTCATTCGTGTGCGCGATGAAAACTGGTTACCGGCGGGCGTCCCAGAACCCGGCGTGCACTTCGGCCGCCTCGGCCAGCAGGGCGGGACCGGCGACGGTGACGGTATTGCCGCCGCGGGCAAACACCTCACGGCACGGCAAGTTCATTGTGGCCTCGCCGTCTTGCAGGGGAACCATCGCGGCAAGCTCTTCTTCCGGCAGGGCATAGACGACGCGACCGACGCCGGCCCAGTAGATCGCTCCTGCACACATCGCACATGGTTCGGTGCTGGTGTAGAGCGTGCTCGTCCGCAGGGTCTCCCGTGGCAGCAGCGTCGCGGCAATGCGCACCAGGTTCGTCTCCGCATGCCCCGTGGGATCACCCAGGGTCACGACTGTGTTCTGACCCTCGATGATGATGTCTTCGTTCGTGACCAGGATTGCACCGAAGGGGTGGTTGCCCACCTCGCGTGACGCGTGAGCGACCTTGATTGCGTGTTGCAGGTGTGCTTCGTCGGCGCCAGAGACGGCGCCAGAGCCGGTGGAGAGGTCGGTCATGATCGTCACTTTCTCAATGGGGAAAGATTCCAGCCTAGTCACCTCGTCGTCTGGTTATCAGCGACCTGGCGCTCGCGGAAGGCGATCATGTTCATGCGGTTGCCGCAGCGCACACTGCAGAAACGCTTGGAACCGTTGCGGGAGAGGTCGAGAACCAGCCCGGTGCAGGCATCAGCTTCGCAGATTCGCAGGCGGCTCATTTCGTCGCTGCGGATCACGTCGATCAGGGCCATCGCGGCCTCGACGCGCATGCGTTCGCCGAGCGGCGCCTCGGGAACTGTCGCGTGCAGGTGCCAGTCCGATACGTCGTGACGTTCGAGCTGGGGGAGGGCGTGCGCCTCGCGCAGCATGCGATTGACCTCGGGCACGGCGGCGTCGCGGTCGAGCGTCCAGACCCGGCGCATCAGGTCGCGGGTCTGCCGCACGTCGCGCAGCTCCGCCTCGTCGCCGTCGATGCGGCCGGTAAAGGGGACGGGGGCAAGCAGGGCGGCGAGATCGACGAGGGTCTCCAGCTCGTCGCGGCCGCTCGGGGATGCCCCGGGGTCGCTGTTTCCGAGCGCCACCATGAATCCCAGAGCATCCTCGGTGTCAGGGGCAAAATGCAAGTTGACTCCTTATGGCGACGGTTGTACTGTCAGTGGCATAAGCCAGTTTAGACCATGACAGGCGCGAGCGAAGGGCACAGTATGAAGCTGGCAATGATACCCGGCGGGTTGCTCGTCGCTGTGGTCGCCGCTATCGCCTTCGGCACCTCCGGCGCGCTGGTCAAGCCGATGCTGGAGGCCGGCTGGTCGCCGACCGCTGCGGTCACGGCGCGGGCGCTGATCGGCGGGCTCATGTTGCTTCCGCTGGCGGTCCTCTCGCTGCGCGGGCGGTGGGCCGCGTTGTGGCTGGGCCGCTGGCGGGTGCTCGGAATGGGCCTCGTGGGAGTGGCCTGCACTCAGCTGGCATATTTCGCTGCCCTGCAGAGAATTCCGGTCTCGACCGCGCTGCTGATTGAATTTCTCGCCCCGCTCATTCTGGTCGGGTTCGTCTGGGTGACCACGAGACGGATGCCGCGGCGCACCGTTCTGCTCGGCTCGGCCCTCGCTGTGAGCGGACTTGTGCTGGTGATCGGTCCCGGCGCGATTCAGGCCGTCGACCCGGTCGGCGTTCTGATCGCGTTCGGAGCGGCAGTCGCGTGCGCGGTGTTCTTCGCCGTCGCCGCACGCCCGGCCCAGGGACTGCCGCCGATCGCGCTCGCCGCGTTCGGGCTACTGGTCGGCGGAGCGGCGCTCGGACTGATCGGTGCTACCAGACTGCTGCCGTTCACAGTATCGTTCACCGACTTGTCTCTGCTCGGGGCGGTCACGCCCTGGTGGGTGCCCCTGCTAGCCCTTGCCCTCATCAGCACGGCAATCGCCTACGCCACTGGAATCACCGCGGCCGGAGTACTCGGCTCGAGGCTTGCATCGTTCGTCGGGCTTCTCGAAGTGATCTTCGCGTCGTTGTTCGCCTGGCTGCTGCTCGGTGAGCAGCTAACGCCGCTGCAGTTACTCGGCGGCGTGCTCATCCTGGCCGGTATTGCCGCCGTGGGGGAGGAACGGGTCGAGCTGGCGGGCGAGTCGCTCGTGCCGGACGAGCCGTTCCAGCACGAGCTGACAGCCGACAATCGGGCCGTCGCCTCAGGGGAGGCTCCGGCCGCGGCACCCGCTCACTGAAGCTTTAGCCGCCAAAGGCCACCAGGTGGTGCTCGGAAGCGGTCAGCAGACGATCGTAGACAGCGAGCACATCGGGGGCCGTGACGCCTTCGGATGCGGCCGTGAGGCCGGCGATGTCAAGCTTTTCCACCGTGCGTGCCGCTCCCATCGCCGCGTCCAGGCTCACTGATCCTTCGGCGAGCAGGGTGTCGTACAGGTTCTGGGTCACATCCGTGGCGAACACCCCGGCGGCCAGCCCGACGTTCGGGTCGGCGATGTCGTAACGGTCGAGGAGCGTGCCGACCGCGTCGCCGTGTTTGAATTCGGAATTGGCGATTCGGGTGAATACTGCGGCGTCGTACTGATCGGCGAATGCCACGTACAGGTCGTGCGCGAGCTTCTCCTCGGCGGCCATCGCCTCGAGGGTTGCCGATTGTTCCGGCGTGATCGAGCCGCTGGCGACATCGGAGTGTCCCTGACCTGAACCCTGCGACTTCCCTGCACCGTTCCCATTTCCCCGGCCGGCGTGCCGGCCTTCCGACTTTCCGGTGGTTGACTCGCTCTGAGAGGACCTCGTTTCAGCGCCGTGCGCAGAACCTTCGTCGGTCCGCATTGCGGCCGCCAGGCTCGGCGTCGCGATGAGTGCAGTGATGACGACGCCCGTGGCGATCGCGGAGGTGATGATGATCTTCTTACGCATGGTGTGCTCCTTTGGCTTGTGCTTGGTAACTACACGGTCGTCTCTGGGTATGCAGGGGATCTGGCGAGCGTGTGGAGTCGGTGTGGAGAAGCAGCGTCTGCGTCATCGGCTCTCCGGGCCAGAGCTAGGGTGAAGTATGCCCACCGTGTTGGTAGTTGAAGACGAACGCGACATTCGTGAGTTGCTGCGTCGCTATCTGGAACGCGCCGGGTTTTTCGCTCTTACGACCCCGTCGGGCGCCGAGGCACTCACGCTTTTGTCCGCGGCCGACCTGGTGATCCTCGACCTGGGACTTCCCGACATTGACGGCACCGATATATTGCGGGAGATCCACGCTCTCGGCACACTGCCGGTCATCGTCTTGACCGCGCGTAGCACGACTGAAGACCGCATTCACGGCCTCGAACTCGGCGCCGACGACTATGTGACCAAACCGTTCAGCCCCGCAGAGGTGGTACTGCGCGTGCAGGCCGTACTGCATCGGCATAGCGGCGTACCGGCCGAAGCCGGACCGGTCAGCTACGGCGACGGTCGGCTGCGCATCGACGAGGGCTCCCACCAGGCCTGGCTCGATGGCCTCCTGCTCGACCTCACACCCACCGAGTGGGGTCTGCTGGCCGCCGTGGCCACAGCGCCAGGGCGCGTGTATTCGCGATACGAGCTGGTGAACCGGGTGCGTGGCTACGAATATGCCGGCTATGAGCGCACCATCGACTCCCACATCAAGAACCTGCGTCGCAAACTCGGTGCGACCGGGGCGGACGTCGTGCAGACGGTTCTCGGCGTCGGCTACCGGCTCGGACTCACCCAGGACCGGCCATGACCGGTCTCGGCTCGCTCGGTCGGCGTCTGCTGCTCGCGTTCGTGCTCGTTGCGGTCTCCTCGGTGCTCGTGCTCAGTGGCGCCGCCCTCATCGGGGTAGATCGAGGTGTGCAGGCCGATCACCAACAGATCGCGGCCACGGCGGCTTCCGCCGCTGCTGACGCTTACCGGAAGTCGGATGGCTGGGAAGCGGCCGACCTCAGCCGGGCCTTCGCGATCGGCACGGCGGCATCCGCTCGCGTCGTCGTGCTGGATTCGAGCGGTGCTACGTTGCGGGCCAGTGCAGCAGGCCGGGGCCAGGCGGCCGGCATGCGTCAGAACGCGGTCACGCTGCCGATCATGGTTGACGACGTGGAGGTCGGATCGCTGCGCCTGAGCTTCGGCGGCAACGCGGCCGGTCGGGTTCTTGACGTCGCCTGGACCTGGATTGGCGTTGCCGCCGTTGTGGCGCTCGTTGTGGCGCTCGCCGCGAGTTGGCTCGTGACACACAATTTGGTTCGTCCGATTCGCGCGATGACCGATGCCGCCCGGTCGTTCACGGCCGGCGATCGGCTGTCCCGTACCTC
>Ga0307486_1000516_pt1 | contig 35413 bp, 28 predicted proteins | sample CBIW02metaG_FD_203663 | JGI IMG/M metagenome (GOLD analysis project Ga0307486, IMG submission 203663) | Sea-ice brine microbial communities from Beaufort Sea near Barrow, Alaska, United States - CBIW 0.2 | ecosystem: Environmental > Aquatic > Marine > Coastal | place: USA: Alaska | collected... | reverse complement strand
CCGAATTTCGGCATCTCGACCCGGTGTGGGCGGGTTCGCTCGTGCGCACCAAGACCATCGTCGACGGGCGCAACGCCCTCGACCCGGCAGCGTGGCGCGCCGCCGGCTGGACCTACCACGGACTCGGCCGCCCCTGACCTTTTCGTCGGCGACGCCTGGGCGTACGTTTGGTGGCTGGGCGCATGATCGATCATGCGCCGGGCCACCGAACGTGCGCCGAGCGACGATGGGCGCCTCCTCCGGATCGCCCTCGTTCGGGGGCGCGAATTCAGTGCCGGGCAACAGCTACTCTCGAGACGAACCTCAAGGCAACCTCAAGAGAAATCGGGTCTCGTGCGACGGTGGCTGGCCAGACCCGATGTACTCATGGTGGCCGCAACGGCGCCGACCTATGTCGCGACCCGTGAGGCCCTGACCGCACTCTCCCCGCAGGATCTCACCGCGGCGCGTTTTCTGGCCGGTGCGGCCATCATCGGCGTGTATCTACTCATCACGCGGCAGCGGCTCACGCTGCGGCGCCACGATGTGGGGCGCATGCTCGCCGTCGGACTCTGCGGCTATGCAGGCTACGGCATGCTGCTCAATCTCGGGCAGGCCACGGTTCCGGCGGGAACGACGAGCCTGCTGCTGAATATCTCCCCGGTGTTTGCGTTCATCCTCGGCTATTTCGTGCTCGTCGAACGCACCACACCACTGGGCTATCTCGGCATGATTATTGCTGTCGGAGGCGTCGTCGTGATTACCCTCGGCGGTGGGGGCACGGCCGGATTCAACGGCAACTCCCTGCTCATCGTGGGTGCGGCCCTGCTGCTCTCGGTCTTTCTCATCGTTCAGCAGCCGCTGTTTGCCCGGGTTTCGCCGGTCGAAACTGTGTTCTGGGGCTCCCTCATCGGCGGTGTGACAGCTCTGCCGATGGCCAGGTTCGACGTTGATCCCAGCCGGTTGACGGCATCCTTTTGGCTGGCTATCTCGGTGCTTGTGATCGTCAGTACCGTGCTCGGATATTGTCTATGGAGCCTGACGCTCTCGCGTACGAGCGTGGCCGAGGGTGGATCACTGCTGCTCATTGTGCCCATTTTTTCGCTCCTCCTCGGCTGGCTGCTGCTGGGCGAGGTTCCGACCCCCGCCGCATCCGTCGGGGGCGGCGCAGCGCTGCTCGGGGTGGTCATGCTGTCCCGGGCAACGTCTCGGCGCAAACAGGCTGGGCTCGGTCTGCTCACGGGGGCGATTCCGATCGTCGGTGTGCTCACCGGTGCGATTCCCATTATCGGCTTGGCGCGCGTACACGAAGAGGTCGCCGAGCTCACGATTGCGCCGGATGCGGCGGCGTCCTTGTCGTCCATCGCCAGCGAAGCAGCGGATGCCGTCGGCGCCCAGCTGGTCACCGTTTCCCTCTGGCGGTCGGAATTCTCCGATCTGGTGCGCGTGTATTCGAGCCGCCCCCACGTCTACCAGCTCGGAGGCATCTCGGCCGATCTTGGTGACGACTGGATCGAGCAGTGCGTGGTGGGGCATCGCTCGTATCTCGGCGCCAATGAGGCCATCCGTGCCGCGGACTCCCTGGAGCCGCAGAACGTTCGATCCGCGCTCAACCTGACCGCCGCCATCAATGCCGTCATCATCGATGAGTGGGGGTTTCTCGGTTGCCTGAACTTTCTCGATGCGTCAAGTGTCTACACGGAGGCGAGCGTCGAGATCGCTGACGCCTTCGCCGCCCGGTTGGCCCCGGTGCTGCGGCGCATCTCGGCCCCTGACGACTTGCTCGAGCCCTTGGACTTCGCCGTGACGGTGGACTAATACACTGTTCGTCGGCCTGTGCGATCGTGGGCAGATTCGAACATGTCCACGTGCAGGGCACGGCCTTCGTGCGCCTAGACTCGTAGGAATGTGGCTTCGGGGAGTGCTCGTGGCGGCAGCTGCCGCACTCGCGGCCTGGGGCGTGCACGTTGTTATCCCTGCCATTCCGCTCCTCACAATGGCGGTCGTGCTCGGAATCATCGTCGGCCAGATCCCGGCCGCCCGTCCGGCGCTCACCGGCACACTCGCGCCCGGCCTGTCCATGGCGGCCAAACCGTTCATGCAAGCCGGAATCGTGCTGCTCGGCCTCAAACTCAGCCTCGTCGACATTGCTGCGCTGGGCTGGGTGACCATCGCGACCACCGTCGCGATCGTGCTCGTGACCTTCGCCGGCACGTTCGGCCTCGGTCGCTGGTTCGGCTTGCCCGGGCATCAGCCGCTGCTGATCGCGACCGGATTCAGCATCTGTGGCGCCTCGGCGATCGGCGCCATGAGCGGCGTCGTCAAGGCCACAGACGAGGAGACGGCCACGCCGATAGCGTTGGTGACCCTATGCGGAACCCTCGCCATCGCCGTGTTGCCGCTGCTGTGGCATCCGCTCGGCTTGACCGCCCTGCAATTCGGCCACTGGGTCGGTGCCGGCGTGCACGACGTCGGCCAGGTCGTCGCGACCGCCCAAATCGCCGGGTCGGCCGCGCTGGCCGTGGCCCTGGTTGTGAAACTCACCCGCGTGCTCATGCTCGCCCCGGTCGTCGCCGTTGTGTCGATCGTGGAGCGCCGCCGCAACGTGGGCTTCGTTGCTTCCCCGACGGATGCCGCCGCTACCGCTACGAAACGGCCGCCGATCATTCCGATCTTCGTTGCGGGGTTCATTGCGTCCATGCTCGTGCGCACCCTGATTCCGCTGCCAGGATCGGTGCTGGACTACGCCGACCTGGTGCAGACGGCGCTTCTGGCAATGGCGCTCTTTGCTCTCGGCGCGGCCGTGAACCTGACTACGCTGCTGCGCGCTGGCGGCCGAGCCCTCGCTGTCGGGCTGCTGTCGTGGACCCTGATCGCTGCCCTCGCCTTCGGTGCTGTGCACCTGTCCTGACGCGTGCCCCCGCTAGTAAGGCGTGACATCACGGTAGCGGTTGTGGGACGGGCGCGCGATTCGGTTGGCGGCGCGCGGACAGGGGCCAATTCCATACACAGTGATTGATCATGATTGATTCTGCTAAAATCAGTCATAAACAATCAATATGTGGGGAGCAGTCCTATGGCTGAAATCGTTGTTGTCGATAGCAAGCAGGCCGCAGGGGAGCTCGTGGCGGCATCCATTCGTCGCTTGATCGAGGCGAAAGCCGACACCGTTCTGGGACTCGCCACCGGATCGACGCCGCTGCCGGTCTATGCGGCTCTCGCCGAGTCGTTCCGAAAGAACCCCGTCGACGTGTCGCGGGTGCGCGGATTCGCACTCGACGAATATGTCGGGCTGCCGGAGGGGCATCCCGAGAGCTATCGCGCCGTCATCAGCAGGGATGTCGTGCTGCCGCTCGGGCTGACGCCCGACAATATTCACGTGCCCAACGGTGTCCTTTCGACGCTCGAGGGCGCTGGTGCCGCCTACGAACGTGCCATTGAGGCGGCCGGGGGAGTCGACCTGCAGATTCTCGGCATCGGGCGCACCGGCCATCTCGGCTTCAACGAGCCGGGCTCCTCTTTCGCCTCGCTCACCCGGGTCAAAACGTTGGCCCCGAAGTCGCGCGCCGACAACGCACGCTTCTTCGCCGCACCGGGTGACGTGCCCATTCACTGCATCACACAGGGGCTCGGCACGATCAGGCGTGCCCGGCACCTCGTTCTGCTCGCCTTCGGCGCCGAGAAGGCTGCGGCGATCGCCGCCGCAGTCGAGGGCCCGGTCACTTCCAGCCAGCCTGGATCGGCGATCCAGCTTCACGAGCATGTCACCGTCGTGCTCGACGAGGCCGCAGCTGCGCAGCTCTCCGGGCTGGACTACTACCGCTACATCTGGGCGAACAAACCGGCCTGGCAGCAAATCTGAACGGTGTGAGCGGCTCCGTCGTCACCGTGAAAGTCGGGCACGACGGGGCACAGCCACACCAGCACAGCACCGACTCGGACGGTTACAGCCGTTGTCCGGCAGCAAAAACGGTCTCGACCGTGAAGTCGTCGCCCAGCAGCACGGCATCGGCGGCGAATCCGGGCGCCAGCTGCCCCAGATTGTGAGCGCGACCGATGGCGCGGGCCGGCGTCTCGGTCAGCGCGGTAACGGCCGTGCTGACGGGCAGCCCGACCTCGTTCACGGCTCGCCGCAACGCCGCATCGAGGGTCAGGGTTGACCCCGCGATCGCTCCCTGAGTGGATGCCCCCGCTCCAGCCAGCCGCGCAATCCCGTCCGTCACGGTGACCAGAAGCGTGCCGAGCCGGTATTCCCCGTCGCCGAATCCGGTTGCGGCCATCGCATCGGTGACGAGCGCCACGCGCCCAGGCGCTCCGGCGAAGGCGAGCCGCACCACCTCCGGATGCACATGCACGCCATCGTTGATGATCTCGAGCGTGACGCCGCCGGCACGCATGGCTGCAACGACCGGTCCCGGCGCCCGATGATGGATACCGGGCATCGCATTGAACGCGTGCGTGAGCACCGATGCGCCCGCCTCGAAAGCGGCGAGGGCGCTCTCGTAGTCGGCGGCACTGTGTCCGACCGCCACGACCACGCCGGCATCGACGAACCGGCCGATCGCGTCCCGGCTGCCCGGCAGTTCCGGCGCGAGGGTGATCTGGCGCAGGTGCCCGCGGGAGGCACGGAGCAGCCGCTCGGTGGCCGCGGCATCCGCTGCCCGCAGCAGCGCGCGGTCGTGAGCACCGCGAAACGTGTCGTCAAGAAACGGCCCTTCGAGGTGCGCGCCGAGAATGAGCGGGTCGGCCTCCGCTGCACTCGCAACACTGGCGAGCCGGAACTCCAGGTCGGCCAGGCTTGCGGTCACGAGCGAAAGCACCGACCTGGTCGTGCCATGCGCGCGGTGCACGGCTAGAGCGGTACGGATGCCGGCCGCGCCGTCATCGAATGCGGCCCCGCCAGCTCCGTGGCAGTGAATATCAATGAATCCCGGGGTCAGCCAGCGCCCCCGCGCGTCGAAAACGTCGGGGGCGCCTGAATCACCGGGCCCGGCGGGGGCACCCTCCGTCGCAAGTGCGCGCCAGCGGTCGCCGGTGCCGACCATCGCAACAGTCTCTCCAATGAACGCAACCCAGGCATCCGGGGTGACGGTGCCGCCGGAGACCAGCCGAGCCGAATGCACGATGACGTTCACGCGACGATCACCTCGAGCCCGGCCTCGGAGAATGCCGCGAGCTGCTGCGCTGAAATACCGGCATCGGTGATGAGTGCGCTGAACTGGTCGAGGGTGCCGAGCGCCGCGAAAGCGACATGTCCGATCTTGCTCGAATCCGCCACGAGCACTGCTCGCGTTGCCCGGCGTGCCATGAGCGCATTGACGGCGGCCTCCCGCTCGTCGTTGACCGTGGCGCCGATCGTCGCGTCGACGCCGTTCACGCCGATGAACGCGAGGTCGAGCCGTACCTGATCGAGCACCGATTCGGCGTAGGCTCCGACGAGTTCGTAGGAGCGCGCGTGCACGACTCCGCCGGTGACCACGGTCTTGATCTGAGGCCGCATCGCGAGCTGCGCGGCAATATTGATCGCGTTGGTGACGACAGTGAGGTTGGCGTGCGGGCCGGCCTCAGCAATATCCGCGCGGGAGCTGAGCACCCCGGATATCGCCGTGCTGGTGGTGCCGCCACAGAGCCCGACCACATCGCCACGGGTGACGAGGGCGCTCGCCGCACGGGCGATCAGCAGTTTTTCGGGTGCGTGCCGCTCCTGTTTGTAGCGCGCCGGCAGGTCGTAGGCGACGGATTGCCCGATCGCGCCGCCGCGGGTGCGGGTGAGTAGCTGCTGCTGGGCGAGGGTATCGAGGTCGCGGCGTGCGGTCGCGGCGGAGACGCCGAGTTTGGAGATGATGTCGTCGACCTCGACCTGCCCAGAATCGGCGAGCAGATCGAGCACGGCGGCGAGTCGTTCCGCGCGGTTCACAGGGTCTCCTTCAGCAGCGCCCTAGCCTGGAGCGCGGCACCGAGCAGCCCGGCGTTGTCGCCGAGCAGGGCCGGCGCCAGAAGCGGATGCCGGTGAAAGGTCAACAGTGCATCCACTCGTTCTCGAAGCGGCTCGAACAGGGCCGGCCCGGCTTGGGCGAGGCCGCCGCCGATCACGATCGCCTCCGGCGCGAGCACCGCGGCGAGTTGCGCGATGGTCAGCGCGAGGGCGTCGAGTGCTTCGGACCAGATCCGCTGCGCCACGGAGTCTCCGGCCTGGGCGAACTCGAGTACGCCGCGAGCGCCGGCCGGTGGAGTACCCGTGAGCTCCTCGTAGCGGCGCGCAATGGCGCCGGCAGAAGCGAGCGTTTCGAGGCATCCGGTTGCGCCGCACGCGCACGGCAGGCCGTGCGGGTCGACGATTGAATGTCCGAGTTCCCCGCCGAACCCGCCAGCGCTGTGTGGGCGCCCACCGAGAAAGAGCGAGCAGGAGAGCCCGGTACCGATCACGATCACGATGACATCGTCGAAACCGCGGGCGGCGCCGAGCGCAAACTCGGCGGCACCGGCGGACCGCGCGTCGTGCGAAAACGAGGCGGGCAAGCCCAGTGCCGAGCTGGCGAGCTGCCGGAACGGCACGTCCGTCCAGTTCAGATTGACCGCTCGGCGCACGATGCCGAGGGAATCGTCGATGATTCCGGGGGCAATCAGGCCGGCCGCCTGCGGCTCCACGTCGGCAAAGTCGCGCTTCAGGGCGGCGGCGAGCTGTTGCACCTGGCCCAGCACGGCATCCGCCGTAGCGTCACGCGACACGATCGTCGGGACCCGGCGCAGCCCCAGCACGCGCCCGGAGGCGTCGACGAGTGCGCCCTTGATGTCGGTGCCGCCGATATCGACGGCGAGCACGGGCGCGCCTGGCCCGAGCGGTGACAAGAGTGGCACAAGGAGTCCAAAACTGATTGGTAGTGATTGAAAATGCGGCCTTTCAATCACTCTAGTCGCGGTTTGGTCGCCTCAAATTCTCAAGGGAGGGGAGACGCTGGTGTGAGGCGACCTGCGCGGTGAGTGAACCTGCCCGCAGCGACGGTTTCTTCGACCGACCGAGCTGCGCCGCTCCCGCCGGCAGCGCCGCGGTTGTGTCGCTCAGGTAAACAATTCGGCCTGGTTTGCCGAACAAGCTGAGATTCCGTCATAATCGCAGGGCGTGCCCGAACGTTGGGCCATCAGGTACCGGTTCCGAAACCCCGTCGGAGGCTATGCATGTCCGTTCAGTCCACCCTTGAACACCAGCACCGCCCACCAGGCCCGGGCAGCGTGACCGCGGGCAAGTCAGCCACCCGCACGTTCCGCGCCGACATCGAGGGTCTGCGCGCGCTCGCCGTGATCGTCGTCATATTCGACCACCTGCTTGGCTGGCCCTCCGGCGGTTTCATCGGGGTCGATATCTTCTTCGTCATCTCCGGCTTTCTCATCACGAGCCTGCTGCTCAAGGAACACGCCCGCACCGGCCGCATCTCCCTCGTTGACTTCTACCGCCGTCGCGTTCGACGCATTCTGCCGATCTCATTGCTCGTGCTCCTCGTCACTGTCGTGATCGGCTACCTGCTGTTGCCGAGTGCCCGCGCCCTGAGCACCCTGTGGGACGGCGTCTATTCGGCCGTGTTCGTGGCCAACTGGCACTTCGCGTTCGTCGGCACCGACTACCTGCAGGCCACCAACGCCGTCTCGCCGCTGCAGCATTACTGGTCGCTCGCCGTGGAAGAACAGTTTTACGTGGTCTGGCCATTTCTGCTCATCGTCATCTTCGCCCTTGCCGGCCGCCGTGTTCTAAGCGCACGGGCGCTCATTTCGACGATCGCTGTCACTACCGGCGTCATCACCCTCGGGTTTTTGGCCTGGAGCTTCGTCGAAACCTCGGTCAGCCCTGCCGTCGCCTATTTCTCCACGGGTGCCCGCGCCTGGGAACTCGGCATCGGCGCCGTCCTCGCCGCGTCCGCTCCCGGCATTGCCAAGGTGCCCACGGCCGTACGCCCCGTACTCGCCTGGCTTGGCCTCGTCCTCATCGCCGCCAGCCTCGTGCTGATCAGCCGAGACTCGCCGTTCCCCGCGCCCTGGGGACTCCTGCCCGTCGTGGGAGCGGGCCTCGTCATCGCTGCCGGCATCGGTACAACCGAGCAGCGCCTGCTGTTTCCCCTTACCAACCCCGTGAGCCGCTACATCGGTAAAATTTCCTACTCCCTCTACTTGTGGCACTTTCCAGTGGTCATTCTTCTCGCCACCATCTTCGCCGCCGACTCGCCGCTCTACCTGCCGCTCGCGCTCGTTCTCATGGTCGCTCTGTCGGTGTTCTCCTTTCACTTCGTCGAAGACCCGATTCGGCATTCGCTGTGGCTCGAGAATTCCCAGACCCGCCAGCGAGAACGGATGCTGCGTCCTTCCCCCCGCAGCCGCGCCGGCATCAGCCCGGCCCAGGCGTGGATCGGCGCCCTCGTCGTCGTGACTCTGGTCGTCGTCTCTGTCTCGTTCGTCGCCCTGAACGCCCGCACGTCGTCCGGCGCTCCCGCCGGCGCCGCTCCTGCCGGCGCAGCTCCCGTCGGAGCGGTCGCCGGACCCGGAGCGGCGACGCCCGATGCCCCTGCCACCCTGTTGGATACCCGGCGAGCCGCTATCACCGCAGCACTGGCCAGCAGCGCCTGGCCGGAGACCACGCCGGCCTTTGACGCGCTCGGCGACAAATCCGGTGCCACCGAATGGGTGGACGACAACTGCCTCTCGGTCAGCGAGAAGAACGCCGCCGGCTGCCTCTACGGCGACCCTGCGGCGGCCAAGACCGCGGTGCTGCTCGGCGATTCCATGGCGATCAGCTATATGCCGGCCATTCGAGCCGCACTCGAACCGCTCGGTTACAACGTGCAGTCGCTGACCATGTTCTCCTGCCCGGCAGTCAATATCTCGGTCGCGCCCAAGAACGCCTCCGACGCGTCGGCGGCCAAGTGTGACGACCACCACGCCTGGGTCTACGCCGAGGTCGCCAAGCTCTCACCCGACCTGGTGATCATGTCGAGCCTGGCCGGATCGATCGTGCGCCTCGCCAGCGGCAACGAAGGAACGGCAGCCCTCGCCGAGTGGCAGACCGCGACAGCGGACACGATCACGGCTCTGCGCGGGTCGACCGACCACGTCGCGGTGCTCGCACCGCCTCCGGCCACCAAATCATTCGCCGAATGCAAGACCCTCACGAGCGCCCCCGCGGACTGCGCTTATAGTCCGTCGAGTTTGTACAAGAAGGTCGTCGCGAGTGAACAGAATGCAGTCAGTCAGGTCGGCGACTTCGCCCAATACATCAGCGTCGTGCCGTGGTTGTGCGTGGACGACAATTGCCCGGCCTTCATCGACAACACGCCGTTGTTCTTTGACGGTCAGCACCTCGTGCGGGAGGCGAGCACCCAGCTCGCCCCGCTGCTCGCTGAAGCCCTCTTTTCGCCGGAGGTCGCTCAGTAGAGCCGGCTACTGGCTGCGCGGACGAAAGTCGCGCGGCCAGTCGCCGGCACGAATTCGCTGGATCTCTTTGATCTCACCCATGGTTCCCCACTCGTCCAGACCCAACCGTGAGAGTGGCCGCAGCTTCTCAATACGGGGGTGATCCCCGTCGAGCATCTCGGATGAGACCGCGACGTGCGTTACCTCGCCGAACACGAGCGTGCAATCGCCCATCTCCAGGGTGGAGTGCAGGCGGCATTCGACTGCCGCGGGCGACTCGGCTACCCGCATCGAGCCGATCGTGAGGCTCGGCTCTCTGGTGAGCCCCGCTCGGTCGAACTCGCTCTCCTCCGGCCCGAAGTTGGTTCCGGTCGCGTTGACCTCTTCGAACAGTGATTCCGGTGTGAAGTTCACCACGAAATCCCCGGAAGCGAGAATGTTGCGCACGGTGTCCTTGACCCCCACCGAGGTGAACTGCACGATGGGCGGCGAAACGGATGCCACGGTGAAGAACGAATGCGGCGCCAGATTGTCGACCCCCGCCGCAGACCTGCTCGACACCCAGGCAATCGGCCGCGGCACCACCAGCGAGTTCAACAGGCGGTAGAAATCGCGTCGGGGCAGGGCCTGGGGGTTAAAGTCAGTGCGCACCCGCTCAGGCTACAGCTCCCCGTCGACCGGGGACTCGGGCGGGAGGCGCACAGCGGGGCTGGCGCGTATCCCGTTAGAGCGTGTACCGGTCCCGCATACAGCCCGGCCCGCACATGCGCCGATAGAGTGGCCTGATGCCTAATCTTCCCCGACTGGTCGCTTTCGACCTTGACGATACGCTTGCGCCGTCCAAGTCCGCGCTCGACCCGACCATGATTGACCTGCTCGTGAAGCTGCTCGGAGTCACCGAGGTCTGCATTATCTCCGGTGGCCAGTTCGGTCAATTTCAGTCCCAGGTCATCGACAATCTCCCCGAGATCAGCCCGAACAAGCTCGCCCGGCTGCACCTCATGCCCACCTGCGGCACCCAGTATTACCGTAGTGACGATCAAGGCTGGGCCCAGGTGTACGCCGAGAACCTGAGCGAAGACGAGAAGACCAGGGCCCTCGACGCCGTCGAGCAATCCGCCCGGCACCTGGGCTTCTGGGAGAGCGATACCTGGGGTCCCATCCTCGAAGACCGCGGCTCCCAGATCACCTTCTCGGCGCTCGGCCAGGCAGCCCCGGTCGCCGCCAAAATCGCTTGGGACCCGACCAACGCGAAAAAGAACGCCCTGCGCGACGCCGTTCAGGAAAGGCTGCCCGACTTGGAGGTACGTTCCGGCGGATCGACATCCGTTGACATCACCCGGCAGGGCATCGACAAGGCCTACGGCATGAAACGCCTGGCTGACCTCACCAACGTCAACCTCGATGACATGCTGTTCGTCGGTGACCGCCTCGACGAGAACGGCAACGACTACCCGGTCAAGGTGCTCGGCGTCGAGTGCATCGCCGTCGAGGGCTGGCCAGACACCGTCGCCCTGCTCGAGGACCTGATTCCCCGCTACGTCACCGTCTAACCGACACCCGGCTTCCTGAGCCGCACCTCGCGCGGCGCCGGGGGGTGGCCGCCGGGCGCGGAGGCGCAGTGGTAGTGGATTTGCCCCCAGTTCTGGGCTGATTGGGCGTTACCCCATACCGCTGGATGGGAGACCGGCCTACGGTGTGGACACCGCTCCCGAAAGCGGTATCCAGGAGGCAGTACCGTGCCCAACGCACTCCGACACCAGAAAAAGTCGCGCCGCAAAAAGGTCTGGCAGGTCGCTCTCGGCAGCATCCTATCCCTCGTGCTACTCGGGGTCGGAGTCGGCGGGGTCGGAGCCTATAAACTCAGCCGCACCTTCGACGACCAGGTCGCAACCATCGACACGGTCTTCCCGCCGGCCGGCGTGCGCCCGGCCGCGCCCGAGGGGATGGCCGCGAAAGCGCAGAACATTCTCGTCCTCGGTTCCGACAGCCGTGGCGCGCTCAATACGTCCATCGATGACCTGACCGGCCAACGTTCCGACGTGATCATGGTCGTGCACATTCCGGCCAACCGTGAGGGCATCTGGGTCATGTCGATCATGCGCGACAGCTGGCTCGAGATTCCCGGCCACGGCCAGGCCAAGATCAACGCCGCGCTCTCCTGGGGTGGGGCGCCGCTCGCAGTTCAGACCGTAGAAGCCCTGATCCAGATACGTATCGACCACGTCGCCGTCGTCGATTTTGAGGGTTTCCAGGCCATAGCGGATGCCCTCGGCGGTGTCGAAATCGACAACCCGGTGGCGTTTGCTTCCTCCAAGCTCAAGGGCCATACCTTCGACGTCGGCAAGCAGATCGTGACCGGCGCCGAAGCGCTCGCCTATGCTCGAGAACGCTACGCTTTCGCCGATGGCGACTTCACCCGCGTGCGCAATCAGCAGCGCTTCCTCAAGGCCATGCTGAGCACCGTTATGAGCTCTCGCACCGTGACCAATCCGGGCACCCTGACCCGGCTGATCGATGCGGTCACGCCGTGGATCGCCGTGGATGACGGCCTCGACTTCGCCTACCTCACCGCGCTGGAGCTACAACTGCGGGACCTGCACGGAAGCGACCTCACGTTCTTCACGCTGCCAACGAGCGGCACCGGAACGTCGGCTGATGGCCAGTCCATCGTCAATATCGATACCGGTGAACTTCCCGCGCTGCAGCAGGCTTTTCAAACCGACACGCTCAGTGCGTACCGCCCTTAGGGAGTCGCAGAAGCCGGGCGAGGTACCATCCTGAGTTTTTCTCGTGTACATTTCGCTTGTGACCCAGATACAGGCCGAGAATCGCGAGTGGATCAACTTCGCCAAGGGCGCGGCGATTATTCTCGTCGTGCTCTATCACTCGTCGCTGTTCCTCAACGACCTCGACCTCGCCGGCAGCACCCCGCGGTTGCGTCTCGTGCTCAGCTACTTTCCGATGCCGGTCTTCTTCTTCATTGCCGGGCTCACCGCCCGGCGGATGCTCACCTGGAATCTGAAAGACCTCTGGCGTCGCCGCCTGCTGACGCTGGTGTACTTGTACCTGCTGTGGTCCGTCATCCGGGTGGCGTTCTATCTCGTTGTGCCTCACCTGCGTGGCACTGAGAGATCCCCGACCGACCTGCTCAACATCGCCCTCCTGCCGGTCTGGCCCACCAGCAGCTACTGGTTCATCTGGGCCCTGGCCATTTTCACCCTGCTCGCCTGGCTGCTGCGTAAGCTTCCGGTCACCGCCCAAATCGGGCTTGCCGGGGTGGTCGCCATCCTCTCAACAACGCCGGGAGCGCTCGACCTCGACAACGTCGGCTGGGACCGGGTCACGGCCAACTTCATCTTCTTCGTCACCGCCGTCTATTTTCCCCACGCGGTCTACCGGATGGCCGCCCGGGTGCGCGTCTGGCACGCCATTGTGCTCGTTACCGCCTATCTCGGCGTTGCCGTGCTGCTCGTTCCCCTACACCTGTCCCGCGTGCCAGGGCTGGTCCTGTTCGAAAGTGCAATCGCCGTTGCGATGGGCGTTGCCCTGGCCACACTCCTGGTCCGCGTGAAGTGGTTGAACTTCATGAACACGCTCGGTCAATACAGCTTTCAGATCTACCTGCTGCACTTGTTTCTCGTGGCGGGCGCCCTCGCGCTGCTGTCGCCGTTCGCCGAAGCATCCTGGCTCCAACGCGCCGGCAACGTACTGCCGTTCGCGCTGGCCGCCATCGTGCTCTTCGCCTCGCTGTATCTCGCCAAGCTCTTGCGCCGGTTCTCGTTCCTTTGGGTCAGTCCGTTTCGCACGCGCCAGACCAAGGTGGTCTCGCATCGAGCTCAACTGAACGGAGACCTCCGGTGAAAAAGAAGAACCCCATTCTGTCAGGCGTGGTGCTCGCAGCCACGGTGGGGCTGATCTTCAGCGGATGCGCGGCCACCCCCAGTGTGCCCGCAGCGCATGCAAGCAGCGATTCGGTTGTGCTGCAGAACGATCTGCAATACGGCACTGCTCACGGTCAGAAGCTGCTGCTGAACGCCTGTCTGCCCACTGGGCTGGAAAAACCCAGCGCAGCGATGATCCTCATTCATGGCGGCGGCTTCGACAGCGGCACCAAAGACTTCGGCGGCATGACCGCGCTCTGCTCGGAGTTGGCCGGCAGCGGCATCGCGGCCTTCTCGGTCGACTACCGCCTGGCCCCGGAATTCGCCTATCCGGCGCAGGTGAACGATGTCACCGATGCGCTGGAGTGGCTGCGCGAGCCGGCCCAAGTCGCCGAGTTCGGCATCGACCCCGAGCGCATCGGATTGTTCGGAAGCTCGGCCGGCGCGATCATCGCCTCTTCGATCGGAACCAACGGTTCCGGCAGTCTGAAGAGCGGTGACCGGGTCGCGGCTGTGGTGGCGATGTCGCCGGCGGTCGACCTCACCGAGCGAGGTCTGCTGCTCGGCGACCCGTCGAAAATGGCGATCGCATCGATCCTGCAATACCTCGGCTGCGATGACTTCACCTCGTGCCCGAACGCTCGCGACGCGTCGCCGTTGTATTCCGTCGACAAGACGGACCCGCCGTTTTATATCGCAATTTCGAAAAATGAACTCGTTCCCCTCCAGCAGGGACAGGCCATGGCGCTCGCGCTCAAGGTGGTCGGCGTTCCAGTCACACTCGATGTGAAAGCCGGTGACCGGCACGCATTGGAGCTCCTTGACGAGGCTACGCGAGCGAGTATTCGTCAGTTTCTCATCGACAATTTAGTTAACTCCTGAATACGGACTGATTAACTCCTCAACATTGATGGTCCAAAAGTGAGGATTTTTATGCCAACATGGTTTTCTGTCGTCGTGCACCCGAAGCACGACGCACTTATTGCGCGGGGAGAAGCACCCATGGAACTGCACCGACTGGTTCGAATACTGCGAAAACGTTGGATTCTCATCGTCGCGTTCACCCTGCTTGGTGTGCTCGGTGGAGCAGCAGCCGCGCTGCTGACCCCGGTGCAGTATCAGTCCTCCACCCGGGTTTTCGTCGCCGCGCAGATTCAGAACGGATCCACGCCCGGTGACCTCGTGCAGGGCAACAACTTCGTGGTGCAGAAGCTTCCGTACTACCTCGACGTTGCTACCAGCCCTCGCGTTCTCGAACCGGTGATCACGAGCCTGGGCCTGAGCGAGAGTGCAGCCGACCTGGCCCAGCGGGTCTCTGCAACGACCGAGCCCGGATCAGCCGTCATCGAGATCGCCGCCCTCGCCCCCACAGCGGATGCTGCACAGCAGCTCGCCCAGGCCGTTTCGGAGAGCTTCACCGACGTTGTCATCAACCAGCTGGAAAAGCCCGTCGACGGCGGTGAGAGCCCGGTGCGGGTCGGTGTACTCGACCCCGCAGTCGCCCCCGACAACCCCGCACTGCCGCAGCTGTACCTCAACCTCGCCGTCGGGCTGCTGGTCGGGCTGCTGGTCGGTCTGGTCACCGCGCTCGTCCTCGGGCTGCTCGACCGTCGCATCTACAACCGCGATGACATCGAACGGCTCACCAGCGTTCCGGTGCTCGGCAGCATTCCGCTCGAAGCGCGCGCCAACTCGATCATTTCGACCGACGGTGCGTCGACCGCCAGAGCAGAGGCGTTCCGGGTGCTGCGCACCAACCTGGAATTTGCCGACGCGGACACCAACCGCCGCAGCCTCGTGGTGACTTCCTCGGTGTCGGGAGAAGGTAAGACCACGACGCTCGTGAACCTCGCCATCGTGCTGGCCGAGAGCGGCGCGACCGTCGCCGTGATCGACGCCGACCTGCGCACGCCCCGGCTGGCCGATTACCTCGGTCTCGACGCTGATCGTGGCCTGACCGACGTGCTCGTCGGTGACGTCCAGCTCAAGGAAGCCTTGCAGTCGTGGGGAACGCAGCATCCCCTCACAGTTTTGTCGTCGGGTAAGCGCCCCACCAACCCGAGCGAATTGCTCGGCTCGACGGCCATGGGCACAGTTCTCGACGTGCTCAGCAGCACCTACGACTATGTGCTCATCGATGCCCCCTCGGTGATCGCTGTGACCGACGCGGCTGTGCTCAGCCGCTGGACTGGAGGCACCATTCTGGTCGTCGGCGCGAACCGGGTACGCGAACCCGAACTGCTCGCCGCCTGTGACGCCCTCAACGCCGTTGGCACCATACCGCTGGGTGTGGTGTTGGCCATGGTCCCCACCCGTGGGCCCGACGCGCTTGTGCGCGACGGCGGCTTCGCGGCCTCTTCTCTGCCGGCACCCCGTGCCACCCGACCGATCGAAGCGGAGAAGGGCGACGCGAGTCGTTCCACCCCGCTCGAGAGCGAGTCTGCTCCGACAGACGCCCCCACCCAACAGCGTGTCACCTGGTAGATCCACCCGTTCCAATCCGTTTGACGCACGTTCGATGACGCACGTTCGCACCCGTTCTTTGCAGGCTTGATCCGAAGGGAGCCTCAGTGTCCGTGTATTCGTCTTACCCTCTTGATCCGTCGCCCTCCAAGCAACGAAAGCTTTTGCTCGTTGCCTCCACCGGCGGGCACCTCGCCCAACTTGTACGGTTGGCGCCGGGACTCGGCGCCTCACGGGATTCGCTCTGGATAACTTTTGACTCCATGCAGAGCCGTTCCCTGCTGGCCGGACAACGGCGCATCCACGTCCCGTACGTGCGGCCACGAGACTACATCGGCATGATGCGCGCGGCCGGCATCGTGCGCCGCGTGCTCAAACATGAGAGTTTTGATGGCGCCGTGAGTACCGGCGCCGGTCTCGCGGTATCCGCGCTCCCTCAAGCCGCGATCAGCGGCGTTCCGAGCCTGTACATCGAGAGCGTCTCTCGCGTGGAGGGTCCGTCGCTCAGCGGGCGGATGCTCGCCGCCAGCCGCCTCGTCAGCCTGCGCACCCAGCACCCAGCGTGGGCCACCGACCGGTGGACAACCCATCCGAGCGTGCTCTCGACCTATCATCCCTTGATTCGGCATCAGCCGGATCACCCCAGTTTGTTCGTCACCCTCGGCACCATTGAGGGCTATCGCTTCGATTCTCTTGTCGACGCCGTGCTGGCCAGCGGTCTGGCCGATGAGCGCACCGTGTGGCAGCTCGGTTACACCAACAACCGCACCGATCTTCCCGGTCAGGTGTATCAGATGATGCCGAGCGCACAATTCGTCGACGCCGCGCTTAGCGCCGACGTCGTGATCACCCACGCCGGAGTCGGCACCTTCATGGGGTTGTTGGAAATGGGCATCTTTCCGGTGATCGTGACCCGTCGTAAGCACCGCGGCGAACACGTCGACGACCATCAGACGCAAATCGCCGAGCTCGCCGGATTCCTCGGGGTTGCCCGGGCTGTCGATGCGCCCGATCTCACGGCCGACGACATCCGCTTTGCTGCCGGTCGTGCCATCGATACCGGTGCGCGCGTTCCGCTGTCCAGCGAGCTATGAGCGAGCGAGTCGACTCGGGCGCGTTGGTTCGCGAGATTTTCGTGCCGGCTCGCGGCCAGTACGACAACATCGGTGACATTCTTCTGCGCCGTCAACTGCTCGACTGGTTGCGCGCGAGCGGCCCGCTACACGTGTACGTCGGCGAGGCGCCCGACGGATACGCCGAGGGGCTCGGTCTGGTGCCCGACGACGTGCAGTACCGCTCCTTTCGCGCCTGGTATGCGGCGGCGCTGCGGAGTGCCGCGCGTGGGCGCGCCTCGTACGTATTCAAACCGGGGGAGATTCAACTCACCCTGATCGGCATGAAAGAGCACCTCGCCATGCTGCCGGTGCTCGCCCTCGTGCGCGCCCGACACGGTCGCGTCGCCCGGGTCGGCGTCGGCAGTCGCAACTTTGCACCGCTGCCGCGTGCCCTGATGGGGCCGTCCATCGCACTGTCCAATCTGTCGTTGTGGCGGGACGCGGCAACGGCCGGGTATCTCGGGCAGGGCGACATCATGCCCGACCTGGCCTTTGCCGGTGTCAGCCCCGGTGCTCTATCAGACCGTGCAGATTCAGGCAGTGCAGATTCGAACGGTGTCGCAGGCCGGGATCTGCTCATTGTGTCGATGCGCTCCGACCTCGATTACCCGAGCGCCGCCTGGCTCGACGGCGTGCGCGCCGTCGCTACCGCCAACGGTCTCGAAATCTGGTGCGTCACCCAGGTGCTGCGCGATGATGACAAGTGCGGCCGGCTCGCCGCCGACCTCGGTGGTCAGGCGTTGCGGTGGAATGGCACCGCCCACGACGAGCAGGAACAGCGCCTGCGCGCCCTGTATCGACGGGCGGCGATTGCGGTCAGCGATCGCCTGCACGTGCTCGTGGGCGCACTCACCGAAGGAGCTATCCCGGCGGCGCTCCTGGTCGACGCCACATCCGACAAGATAGCCCGACACTTCGACGCTGCCGGATTGCACGACGTGAGCATTGCCAGCGCGGGCCTGGACGCCGCCGAAATCGCTGGACGGCTGCAGAATCTACTGGGCCGCCGCGCGGCCATTCTGGCCGGGCTGGCCGATGCGCAGGACGAGCTGCAGACAGTGCGTCGTCTGCTTGATCAGGTGCTCACGACCGAGCGAGTGCGGTGAGTCTCGCCGAAGCGGGCGACGCCGAGCCGATCAGCTCGGCCCCGATAGCGGCTGCGCCGGTCAATACCGATCCCCTCAATACCGATCCCCTCAATACCGATCCCCTCAATACCGATCCCATCAATACCGATCCCATCAACACGGTGCCCATCAACACGGTGCTCTCCTCGACCCCGACAACCCACCAGTCCGCCCCCGCTTCAGGTCACCCCCCGGTGCTTCCGTCTTCATCGGCCGTGCGACTGATCGCCGTGCACATCGGACGCAGCGGTGAGGTTGCCGGCGGTATGAGCCAGGTCGTCAACGGCTATTTGGCGCATTCCTTCGCCGATTTCGACCTGCGCATGGTCTCCTCGCGGGACGGTACCGGCGGGATACGGGCGATCCGCGTGGCGGCATCCGCTCTCTGGAGAGTGTTGCGGCTGGGCAGTCCCGATCGCACAGTGATCATTGCGCACCTGTCGCAGGGCGGATCCTTCGCGCGCGAAGGCGCGTTGCTCGCCATTGCGCGCGCGCGCGGGTTCGCCACGGTGGCGCAGCTGCACGGGAGTTCGTTCGCCGATTTTGCTGCGAAGCGACCCGGCCTGGTCGGTCGTGTTCTTCGCGCGGCCGATGTGGTCCTGACCCTGTCAGCCGAGTCGCGCGATGCAGCCGCCGAGTTCGTGCCGGGGGAGCGGGTCGTGCTCGTGCCGAACGCCGTCGCCGACGGCAACCGTCGGGAGATTGAACCGTTGCTGGTGTTCGGGGGCGCGGTCAGCAAGCGCAAGGGTGTCGACGTGCTCGTGGCGGCGTGGCAGCGGATCGCGCCGCAGCATCCGCTCTGGCGACTCGTTATCGCCGGCCCGATCACGGATCAGCCCGTGGTGCCGCTCACTCGGGGCGAGTTTGTCGGCGCGCTCAGCCACAAGGCGCTTATGGTGCTGCTCGAGCGATCGATGATCGCGGTGTTGCCGTCCCGGGATGAAGCGATGCCCATGTTTATTCTTGAAGCCATGGCCAGGGGCAACTGCGTGGTGGCGACCAGGGTCGGCGGTGTTCCGGCCGTGCTTGCAAACGGCGTCGGGGTGATCGTGGAACCCGGCGACGTTGACTCGCTGGAGGCAGCCTTGCGGCGCGCGATGGAGGATGCCTCCTGGCGCACAAAAAAGGCGGATCTGGCCAGATCCGCCTTCGAGAACACGTATTCGGCCGCCGCCGTCTTTCCGCTGGTCGAGCGCAGCTGGAGGGCCGCGCTCGACCGGCGGTCAGAGCGTGTTGCTAGGAAATACAGGCCAGGTTCGAGAATCCAGATCCCGCAGCCGTGACGGTGTTCGAGCAGTAGACCTTGGTGCCGCTGCTGCCCTTGCCGCCCTGCTCGTGAATGAAGAAGCCGTAGCCGGCAGCCTCGACCGGTGCGGTGTTGCCGTAGAACGTGTTGCGCAGGCCCCAGCCGTCGACGCTTCCGTTGACCGCGAAGCCATGCAGAGAACTGTTCTTGCCCGCATTGTTGTAAATCTTCCAGTCGTTGCCCTTGACCTTGACCCATTCTTCAGCACGCGGCATTGAGGTGCTGCCGTCGATCACATTGTCGCGAATGATGCCGTTGGAGGTGCCTTCCTTGACCTCGATGGGCTGGGCGCCGGTGAGGCTGATGGTGTTGCCCATGACGAGCGTGCGGTCGGTCCGGTCGGGCTGGCACCCGGTCTGGGCACACCAGTTGCCGTCGGAGGTGCCAATGTAGATGCCCTCGCCGTAGTACGGGTTGCGCATGCCGGTGTTGCGGATGGTGTTGCCGACCACGGTGCTGTCGGTCGTGAATGCGCGCAGGTGGATAGCCTCATAGCCGATGTTGTCGACGAGGGTGTCGGCAATCGTGACATGGCTGCTGCGCACCACACTGATGCCCTTGAGGCCGTTGGTGACGGTCATGCCAGCGACCACGAGGTGGGACGAGTTGCTGATCTGGATGCCGTGGTCCTTCTGGATGCTGCCGACGTTGATCACGGCGGTGCGCGGGCCACAGACCCAGATCGGGTTGGCGGCGGTTCCGTTGGCGGCCATCTTGATCTGACCGGTGTAGCTGCCGGGGGCCATCTCGATGACGGTGCCTGGGCTAGCCTGCGACACAGCAGCCATGAGCTCCCTGGACGTCGTCACGGTGACGGTGGCAGCGGGGCAGTCCTCATAGCGGTGGGTGCTGATCGGTGCAGTGGCCGGCGCGGTGCTCGGTACGGCGGACACGACGAACGCGTCGACGATGCTGTTGGTGCCGGTGGAGCGCGCGTCCTTCTGACCCGTGCGAGTGATCGTGATGGTGTGCGTTCCGGCCGAGAGGCTGGTCGTGCTGTAGGCATTCTGGCGATAGGCGGTTGTGGGGGAGTAACCGTTTACGGTGGCGACGACCTGGCCGTCGATGGCGACCCTGCTGGTACCTGAGCTGCTTGTGAGGCGCGTGATGTAGGCGATGCTCGTGCCGTCAAAGGTGAAGGAGGCGCTGCTGGACTTTGTGCTGAACTTCACGCTACCGCCGGAGTCCCTCGTCGAGCCGGTCGTGCGCCACGCACCGGCGTACGTGATCTGCGCCGAGGTGCTGTCCACTGTGGTGGAGCCGGCCGGAGCCTCCGCCTCCGCCGGAGCCTCCGCCTCCGCTGGGGCCTCAACCGGAGCCTGGACCGGAACCGTAGTGGCCGTCGGCGTCGGGGCCGGTGCCGGTTCTATAGACGGGGCCGGTGCGGGTTCTGTAGACGGGGCCGGTGCGGGTTCTGTAGACGGGGCCGGTGCGGGTTCTGTAGACGGGGCCGGTGCCGGGTCCGCTGTCGGGGCCGGTGCGGGCGCAGTCGTAGACGCGAGGGTGACGAATGCGTCAACGATGGTTCCGGTGCCGGTCGAGCTGGCATCCTTCTTGCCGGTGCGGCTCACCGTGATGGTGTGCGTTCCGCCGGAGAGCTTCGAGGTGCCGAACAGCATCTGTTGATACTTCGTCGTGGCCGAATAGCCGTTGACCGTGGCGACGACCTGACCGTCGATCGTGACGTTGCTAATGCCCGAGCCGCTGCTCGTGCGAGCGATGTAGGCGATTGTCGTGCCGGTGAACGTCAGCGAGGCGCTCGAGGCGCTCGAGGCGAATGCGATGGACTTGCCGGTGTCAGAGGGATGGCCGGTTGTGCGCCAGGTTCCGGAGTAGGTGATTTGCGACGAGGTGCTGTCGATGACCGTGGTGCCGGCCGGCGCCGTGGCGGCCGAGGCTGAAGCGACACCGAGAGGGAGCAGTGCGGTGAGGGGGACCAGCGCGGCGATGGCGACGGCCGCGATAGTGGCCCGTCGTAGGGGACGGGGGAGCAACATGGTGAGGCCTTTCGGATGTTCAAGGACAGGATGGTTACGTCCGTGACCCCGGCTGGTCCCACGCACATGATTTTCGTGATGTCGGCGGAGGTGCCGCCGTGATCACTCCGTCAATTAGCGTCTGAAGTGCTGCACGTTTGCCGTGTGAAAATGGGTTTATGGGCAGGAGAGTTGCCAATGTTCGTGGTGTCCCTGGATGGTGGTCGTGGCGGCGGCGGTGGGGTCGTCGCGGCCGACCCGGGCGTAGAAGCTGAGAAGTTGCTCTGCATTTTCATCCTGATCAGTGCTATTGCCAATTGTGGGTAATGCGGCACGATCGACGTACGCGGGTGGGTGCCTTCGACGAGAGCGCCTGAGGACACTTGTCCGTCATTCCTGTGAAAGTGCCTAGAGTGAAGAAGAGCCTATTGAGTTTTGCACGGGAAGACGCGGGCTCACCGAGTGCAAGCGATATTGGAGAGCCCGTCGGCTGCGCCGGTGACCGAGTTGGAGCATGACACGTCGGTGTTACTCGATCCCGGAGCGCCCTTTTCGTAAATGAAGAAGGCGTAGCCGTCGGCGTTCACCGCTCCCGAATTGTCGGAGAACGTGTTGCGCAGGCCCCAACCGGTTACACTCCCGTTGACCGCATAGCCGTGCAGGGGGCTGTTCGCTCCGCGGTTCCCCTCGATCATCCAGTCGTTGCCCTTGACCTTGATCCATTCTTGGGCGTCCTGCATGGCATTGGCGCCGTCAATCACGTTGTCGCGGATTACGCCATCCGAGGTGCCCTCTTTGACCTCGATCGGTTGGGCGCCGGAGAGGCTGATCTGGTTTCCGAGCACGAGTGTGCCATCGGTGTGGTCGGGCCTGCACTCAGTCTGAGCGCACCAATTGTTCTCTGAGGTGCCGATATATATACCCTCGCCGTATGACGCGTCCCGCTCTCCGGTGTTCGAAATAGTGTTACCGACGACGGTGCTGTCGGTCGTGAAGGCACGAAGATGAATCCCCTCGTAGCCGATGTGGTCGATGCGGGTGTCGGCGACAGTCACGTTCTTGCTGCGGATCACGCTGATGCCCTTGAGACCGTTCGTCACGGTCATTCCGGCGATCACGAGGTGGGAAGAATTGGTGATCTGGATGCCGTGGTTGTCCTGGATGCTGCCGACGTTGACCACGGCGTCGCGAGGCCCACAGACCCAGATCGGGTTGGCGGCGGTTCCGTTGGCATGCACATCGATCTGGCCGCGGTAGGTACCGGGGGCCATTCTGATAACCGCGCCGGGTTGGGCCTGGTCGGTGGCCGCCATGAGTTCGTCAGCCGTGCTCACAGTCATCGTCGCGGCGGGGCAGTCGGCGTAGCGGTGTACCGCGGTTATCGGCGGGGGTGCGGGTATCGGTGCTGGTGCTGGTGCTGGTGCTGGTGACGTGCTGGCGGCAGCGTTCACGACGAAGGCGTCGACGATGAGGTTGGTGCCCCCCGAGCGCGCGTCTTTCTTGCCGGTGCGAGTGATCGTGATGGTGTGGGTGCTATTCGACAGGCTCGTCGTGCTGAACGCGGTCTTCTGGTGCTCGGTGGTCGCAGAGTAGCCGTTCACGGTGGCTACAGCCTGGCCGTCGATCGAAACTGTGCTGATTCCGGAGCTCTTCGTTGTGCGGCTCAGATAGGCGACGCTGGTCCCCGTGAACGTCATGGACGCGCTGCCCGCGGTGAACTGAAACCGCACGGATCCTCCGCGGTCGTCGGCGTGGCGCGTCGTGCGCCAGGTGCCGGTGTAGGTGATCTCCGAGGAAGAGCTGTCGATGACCGTGGGCGTGGTCGCGGCGGCGGATGCCTCGCCATCCGGGGTGGGGATGGTCACGGGGGCGAGAACGGCGACGGTTGCAGCGGTGAATGCGGCCACAGCGATCAGAGCGCGGCGGGCGGATGTCGGGCGCAGACGGAGCGGCCGACCGGGAGGAGGCATGCCGGACTGGCGTTGACGGGAAACAGGATGGTCTGCAAGTGACTGGCGGTGAAAAGGCACGATGGAGTCCTCCGGAGAGTCAGAGTCGCGAATGGCGGCGGGTGCGCTGACGATGGACTATCGCCAGAGAGCCGGGTCGTCGACCTTGTCGATTCGGTCAGGTTTTCGCAATTTCGGTTCTCGGAAAGTAGCCTGGCCCGCTCCTAGCGCGGCGCGATGCGTATTCAGTGTCCGAGGCCGAGAGGGTGGGGCTATCCGGAACGAACTATGAAGGCGAGCCTATCGAGCGGCAGAGTCGAATCCGTTTCACGTTCCTGTGAAAGTCCTCATAAAGGCGGACATCGTGGCGACGACAGGTGCTCGGACCGAGGGTATGGGGACCAACATCAGGCGGCCGGTGAGGACTCAGGCTGCGCCCTGCTCGGCGGCGAGATGCAGGATGCGGCGGTGCAACCCAACGCTCACCTTGGCCGTGCCGGCGAGCGCCAGCCGCTTCCAGTCGCGGCGGCGTGCAGCGAGCAGCACGAGCCGCCAGGTCAATCGGGAGCGCAGCAGGGCGACGATCTCGTCGCGCTCGTCGGCGTCGTAGGGGCCGCTCAGCGCATCCTTCAAACCGGATAGCAGCACATAGCGCAACCGAAAGTAGCCGTACGAGTTCGAGCTGATGATGCGGGCGTCCAGGGTAACCGCCGCCGCTGTGACAGCCTCTTCGACCAGCAACAACGATTCGGCTCGACGCGACCCAGAGCGGATGATCGACCCACCACGCACGACATAGAAATACAGCTCATCGGGAATGACCGTGACGCGTTCGGCCGCGGCGAGCAGCTGGGCAACCATAGCCAGATCGGAGTGCACGCGAGCGGGTGTGAACTCGATCTCGCCGGTCAGGTCACGGCGGAACAGCTTGTTCCACAGATGCCCGGTGAGATCGCCGTCGAGCAGCAGGCCAAATGCTTCCGCTCCGGTGAGGGGCCGGGTCAGGAGGGGCGCGGCCAGTGGGCGCCGCTGGCCGGGGTACACGTACGCCGCGCCGCAGACAACCACATCGGCGCCGGTGGACCGGGCCGCCGCCACGAGTTTCTCCAGCGCCGTGTCAGCCCAGTCGTCGTCACAGTCGACAAACCAGAGAAACTCGCCCCGGCTTTCAGCCACCGCTCGGGCTCGTGCGCGCGCGACACCGCCGTTCTTCTCTTGCGCAAAAAAATGAACGGGGGTATGCACGGCCGCCGCTCGCGCACCGATCGTGGCCGTCGCGTCCGTTGAGCCGTCGTCGACGACGATGATCTCGATCGCCGTTGTAGTGGTCGCAGCGATCGTCTGCTGCAGGAGCCGCTCGATGGCTCCCTCCAGAAACTGGGCGGCGTTGTAGGCCGGTACGATGACGCTCACGACCGGATGCCCCTCAGCAGCACCGTTCACTCGGTGAGCCCTCGAATGGAGCGGGTCAGTTCGCGCAACGAGGCGCGGGCTTCCACGACATGACGCAGAATTGGCTCGCGGCGGCTGATGACGTCGTTCGCTCGGCGCTCAAGCGCCGCAGGGTCGGGCAGCGTCCAGCCGATCGTGGCGCCCTTGATACCGACCGCGTCGAGGGTGCGGGTCGCCTTGGAGAGGCCTCCGTCGGCGATGACGAGCGGCAGAGCGCCCTCGGTGAGCCCGATCACGGCGGCGTGCAGCCGATCGGTCACCACGAGCAGTGACCGCTGGTACACCTCGCGAAGCTTGAGCTCCTGCGCGAAATGGTCGGGACCATCCCACAGAAGGGCTGTGCCGCCGAGCTTCGCCGCGAGTTCCTCGGCGAGCGGCCCGTCACGTTCGATCTGCGATACGGCGACCACGTCGAGACCGAGGGTGTCGGTCAGGCGCCTAAGTGCCGAGAGCCACGCGTCGTCGGGGCGTCGCCCGTTGTAGCGCACCGAGACGGCGAGGAGCGGCCGGTCGGTCGTCGACGCGAGCAGGTCGGCATCCGCTGCCCCGGTTGCGAAAGCCCAGTCGGGAGCGATGCGGCCGACACCCATCGTGCTGCGGCTATACGCGTCCCGCCAGGCCACGACGTCGCACAGTCGAAGCGTCGCCGCGACCGGAACGCGCCAGCCGGTCTTCTCTCGTACCCCGAACCCGGCGTGCACGGCATGCCCGCCACGCAGACGGTTGAGTGCGAGGTGCGGAGCAATGCGCAGATAGCGCAGCGCGTAGCCCCGTTGCAGTTCCATTTCGCCGGCGTTGAACGCATACACGGATGCTTCCCGCAACGTCGATCGTGAGATCTCGCGTCGCCATTCAGCGCTGGTTCGGTACACCCGGTCTTCGTCGTGCAGGCCGAGCCCACTCACGTAGGCATCGGTTCGCGCGCCGATGAAAACCTGCAGTTCGCCGGCGCCGCGCAGCGCATCGAGAAAAGCCCGACGCAGCACGGTGTCGCCGACATTGTCGATCTGTCCCATGGCCGAGGCGAAGATTCTCATGCGCGCTCCACGACCCGCACGAGTACGCGTTCCAGGTCGGCCCCGCTGGCTTCCTCCGAGAAGCGGGCCAGCCAGGGTTCGATGCTGTCCAACGTCAGGTCGGCCGCCCGCAGAATGGCGTCGGCGAGGTCGACCGGATGCGCCGACAGTGCGAGCTCGCCGGTAATACCCGGCACGATCGCATCCGCCACCCCGAGCGCCCCCGACACAGCGACCGCCGGATAGCCGGCCGCCGCCGCCTCGACGAGCACATTGCCGAAACCCTCCCGGCTCGACGTCAGCAGGGCCACAGCATTGTCACCGAAGTGGTCGAACCAGTTCTCAACCCAGCCGTGATGAATAAACGCCACGTTCTCCTGCCGTGCCGCGGCCTGCACATCCTTGAGCAGGGGGCCGCCGCCAAATGACACGACCTCGACGGGCACACCGCGGCGGGCGAGCTCGGCGGCAGCCGCGATGGCGAGCAGCGGTCGTTTCTGTGCCACCAGACGGCATGCCAGCACAATCTGAATACCATTGGCCGATCCTGGGCGGCGTTTTGACCTGGCCACAATTGTGGTGCCGGCCAGCTCAGTGCCTGAAACGTCGCTGCCTTCAGCCTGCGCCAGCGCTCCCGTCGTTCCGCGGCCGCGCGCGGTTCCGCGCAGTTTTGCCGTCGCCGGGTTGGCGACGACGGTGATCCGGTCGCCGCGCACCCCGAACGCTGCCACCATTTCGGCGGCGACCGGATGCGAAATGGCGATCACGTGGTCGGCCCATGGATAGAGCCGTTTGGCGAACCAGATCTTGACTCGGTGTGCAAGATCCGACCCCGGCAGCCCGAGCGAGACCAGGTTGCGCTCGCTCACGAGCACGCGGGGGCGCAATCGGGCCGGCACGAGCCTGGCGGCGGTCAGCAACACCAGGTTCGGGTGCGCCTGCAGTGACACCGCAACGTCGGGTCGCCAGTCGAGCAGACGACGGCGGAGAGCTGCGGCCTTCCGCACATGGCCATGCTGCTTGGCAAGAGAATACGCCTCGACCCCGTCGGGCAGATATTCCGACCTGACTTCGCCGGAGGTGAGCACGACGCTCACCTCATAGCCACGGTCGGCGAGCCAGCCCATCCAGGTGCGGGCCACAAATTCGGCCCCGCCACCATGCAGCGAGGGAATGACGAAGAGGATGCGGCGAAGGGCTGGATGCTGGCGCGCTTCGTCGGACGGGGTCTGCGAAGAGAATGTCATGCGGGTCCTTGTCCGTGTGAAGTCGAGCTCGAGATGTGGGCCGTCGGTCGTGGATCGGGGGAATCCGCTGGGCTCGGCAGCAGCAAGAAGTTGAGTGCGGCCAGTCGCTGCACCTCGGGCAACCGTTCGGCCAGACGGTCGCGGTAGTGCTCTCGGTCGGCCAACACCGCCAGTGCCAGCGGAATCATGCGCTCGGCCAGGCCGACTCCCGGCTCCACGCACAGCTCCTGCGTGTCAAAGAGCCGCATCATGCCGGCAACCTTGCCCTGGGTCGATAACGTGACGGCCGGCACTGCGTGGAACATGGCCTGCACGGCGAGGTGCATGCGCCCGGTCAGTACGATGTCAGCGCCGGCGCACAGCCCCCGCACTTCGGCCGGGGTGAGCACCCGGTTGACCAGAACAACCCTCGAGTCGGCGCCGTTGGTTTCGGCCACACAGTCGAACACTGCTCGGCATGCGGCCGCGTCGTCGCCGCTGTGGCGCACGACGTGCGGCAGCAGCACCACGCTGAGGCCTTCCTGCAGCAGCGCGGTGACAATGCGGGCATATTCCGTGGTTTGGTCGAATCGGCGGCCGACCAGCGCGCTCGCGTTCACGACCGCATAGGGCACCGGCGTGGCCCCGAGATATTCCAGGGCGGCCAGACCCGAGCTGGTGCGGGCCGCGAAGACGGAATCGGCGACATCGACGATGTTCTTGAAGCCGTCGGCGCGGGCTCGGGCGCTGGAGATCGGGTCCCGCAGCTGCAATCGGGTTCCCATCCGGCCGGCCCGAGCGAGCGAACGGCGCACCCCGCTGTTGGCGTTGCCGTTCCAGCTGAAGCCGAGGATGCGCGCGTCGACGCCGACGCTGCGGGCCAGACTCGCGACATCGGCTCGCCGAGAGGAGGCGCGCACGTTGTAGGCGCCGTCCATGATGTCGGCGCCGACAACTGTCAGTGACAGTGCGCCGTCAAGCAGCGGTGCCAGGGCAGCCACCGCCTGCCGGTGCTCCCGCCTCGTGCCGTAGACCAAGTGCGGAATGGGCACGAGGTCGGCCCGCCCGGCATGCTGTGACGGTATCAGCACGTCTGTTGTGCGGCGCACGAGCACCTGAACCGGCCCGGACACATTTTCGAGGAAGGCTTCGATCATGGCCTGATCGCCGATATTGCCCTCACCGGGCGGGGCAACGAGCACGTGCCAGCGCTCGGTCGCGGCATCGAGTGGAGGCAGTAGATCGGTCGCCCTCTTCAGTGCGGCTCGGTCGCGCTTATAGGGCAGGCCGGATCCTGCGGTGATCCCCTGAACAACCCGTTCCAGCCGGCGAACTATGCGGAGCCGTATGCGTCCCGCCTTGGTGAGGCGGGCTGATTGCCGGGATGGAGTGACCTTGTCGGCGCTCTCGGCACCCGATGTCGACGACTTTGCGGTGCGCAGAAAACTGCGTGCCTGGGCGATGGAATGCACATCATGGCGAAAGGTCGGCCAGATCAGCATGACCACGCCGATGGCGGCGAGAAGGGCCACACCGCCGAGGGCGACGCGCGCGAACGGCAGATCGATCGGAATCCACTGCACGGCGGCCCAGCTGATTCCGGTGGCGAAACCGTAGCCGATTATGGCACGCAGGCCGGCCAGAAACATGGCGCGCGCCGGGGCGTCCGTTACCCGACTGATCCACCACAGGCCGATCGGCCAAATCAGGGCGACGCCGAGCGAATACCCGGCGGCGACACCGTAAACACCCCAGAGCGAGCCGAGCAGCACGAACCCGACGAGCAACGGCCGGGTAGTGAGAGCGAAATACAGGTTCTGCTTGGTGACGCCTTTCGACAGAAATACCCAGTACGTGGCATACGCGGCCGCCTCGAAGAACCCGGCGATGGCGAGAATCTGAAAAATCGGCGCGGAGCCGAGCCACCGGCTGCCCAGCGCGATGCTGATGATGGGCAGCGCCTGCGCGCAGGAGAAGGCGAGCACGATGGTGACGGCGTGCAGCATGATGGTCTGACCCAACAGAATAAACCGGTCGTACTTGGGTGGGTCATCTTGCAGCCGTGCCAACACCGGCAGGGCCACCCGAGTAGAGGGGCCGTTGATTTGGTTGAGCGGCAGCAGCAGCAGCTGAAATGCCCGGTTGTACAGCCCGAGCGGGCCGGCGCCGAGCGTCGCACCGATCACGATCGTGTCGGTGTTGCGGCTCGCGTATCCGAGTAGTTGGGTGCCGGCGAGGTTCGACCCGAACATGATCAGGTGTCGCATCGGCGCTTTGCGGTGATACCAGCCCGGAAACCAGCGGGTGATCGGAATGAGAATGATGATGGTGAAAATGCCCTGACTGATCTGCTGCCCGGCGAGAGCCCAGTACCCGAACCCGTTGAGTGCCATGGTGATGCCGATGGCAAGCCCACCGACCTGCGCGCCGATCTCCGACCCGGCCAAGGCGATGAAGTGGAAGTTGCGGTTGAGGTCGGCACGAAACTGGGTGGCGAGGCCGTTCAGCAGAAATGTGCCGGCGAGTACCTGGGTGAGCAGTACGAGGCGATCGTCGCCGTACAGGGTAGCGATGAGCGGGCTGCACAATCCCGCGACGAGCATGAGTGCCAGACCGATCAGACTGTTGATCCAGAACAGATTGTCCTTTTGATGTCGGCTCAGGTTGCGCACCTGAATCGCCGCCGATGACAGCCCGAAGTTGCGCAGCACCTCACCGACGCCGATGATCGCGGCGACCGAGGCGACCAGACCGTAGTCGCTCGGGTCGAGCAGGCGGCCGAGCACGACGATACCGCCGAGCTGCACGCCGATACGGATGAGCTGACCGACCAGGGTGGTCGATGCGCCGCGCCCGGCTGTGCGTCCCAAACCTGCCGTCGAGCGGGGTTTCTCCGGCACGTCGGGGGAGCTGGGCGGTATCGTCGCGGTCAACGGATGCTCCGCCCGGCGCGCACTGTGCGCCCGGTCAGTTGCAGTGCCCGCAGGTAGGTTCGATAGCTTTGCAGGCCGAGGGCCTTCCAATCCCGCCCGGAGAGTTGCGGGCGGGGCCGCGCGCCGGCTGCCCGCATCCGTTCGAGACTGTCCTGGAGGATCTCGGGTGTGAGCTCGCCGTCGTAGAGGTAGATCCAGTCGGGTCCGACCTCGTCGGCCAGAGCTCGGTTTGAGGGTGTGGACGGCACGAGCACGGGCCGATCGAGCGACAGCGTCACGAGCAATACTCCCGAATTGTGCATTTCGCGGTACGGCAGCACGACCAGTTCGGCCCGGCCGACCTCGACCACCAGTTCGTCGTCGGACACGAAGCGAAGTACCGAGCTGATCCGGGCGTCTTGAGCAGCCTCGGTTGCAATGATCTCGCCGAGCCCGCTCGACGGCCGACCGACTATGCGCAGCGTCAGGTGGGGGTCTGGCAACGCTCGAAACACCTGCAGCAACCTTTCGACGCCCTTGTACGGTCGGATCAACCCGAAATAGAGGATGCGCCCTGGTTCGGATTCCGGCTGGGGCATGCCACTGAAGCGATCACGGTAGTGGCCGTGCAAAATAGTCACCGCCCGGGACTCTGGTTCAACCGGTGTGGTCGGATTGAGGCGAATAACGAGCGTCGTGCGGGCGTCGAGCGCGTCGAGCACCCGGGTTTCGGCGTCGTGGCCCGCTTCGTGCGGGGACAGGTTGTGTGCGGTGCGCACGATGGGAATGCGCTGTAGTCGGGCCCGCAGCAGGAGCGCGTACAGCGCTCCGCGGCGCAGCCGGGCTTTTGCCGGCCTTGGTGCGCGAATGAGAAGCTCCGGCCAATGCACGTGAAAAACGTCATAGCGGCCGAGCAGCGCTGTGCGCCAGGAGAAGAAGCGCATGGTCACCGCGTCCGGTGCACCCTCAACCACCTGGTTGACGTACCGCGTCGTGCCATCGGGTGGACTCAACGATTGCAAAACGGTGATATTTGTCGTGCCTGTATTCATCACGCCCATACCCCTCACGGGCCGGTGAAAAGAGACCGGCGATAACTGAGAAACTGTCGCTTTAGCGTAACGTGCGTTCCGCGCACGCGTTAGATCCGCGCATACCCCCGTTTGGGGCGCGCTTTCCTCCGGGGTGCGTCTGCTCGCACTGGGCCCGGTTCGAGGGGAGCGGCATCCGCTCGTGTCGGATTCAAGGCCATGATGAGCAAGCAGCCGAGCAGAAGGTGCATCGGACGTAAGGCATCGATCGCGTTGAACCCGGCAATACACACCGTGTACGCCACCAGGGCCGCTGCAGCGCCGATGGCCCGGCGGGACATTGCGTGTGCGATGGCCGAGCCAACCATGAGCAGGAACAAAGCCAGTCCGGGAAGGCCGATGCTGATAAGCAGTTGCAGCAGTGAATTCTCGATGGTGACGTCGTTGAACAGACGACCGGTGATGCCAGAGGTGCCAGGGCCTGATCCGATCCAGCCGGTGAGGTTCGCGGCCTGCATTGATACCCAGACGCCCAGATCGCGGGCTTGCGACGACAGCTCGGCCTCGACGGAATTGTTGCGGGCGGTGAAAGCATCGAATTGGAACAATCCCACGACCGCGACAACCATCAACACCGCGAGCAGGGCGAACTTGCCCCAGCGCTTGTCACCGCGCACCACGAGCGACACGGCGTAGGCGAAGCCGATCGCGATGGCCGCGGAGAGAAGGGCGCCGCGCGAGACTGTGGCGACGAGGCCGAGCCCGCTGAATACCGCCGCGGCGAGGGCCGGCTTGGAGCTCTCCTGCAACCAGATGCCAATGGCCAGGGAGCAAGCGACGGCAAAGAACAGGGCGGCGAAGAGCGGATGCCCGAATGACGCGTCGGCCCGATAAACCGACCAGTGTTGATGGTCAGTGAGGCCGAGCGCCCGGAACACGGTGCCCCAGATCGGGTTGAACCGCAGCACTCCCTCGATAACCGCATAGGCCCCGAGCCAGGCGCCGAGCAGCAGCCAAACCCGGCGGATCCAGTAGGCCTCCCGGGTGCTGGTGCCGATCGTCAGTGGCAGGAGCACGGCCGCACTGAAGCTGATCATCCAGCCGAGGCTCGCCTGCAGGTCGGTCGAGCGTGCGAGGGAAAACAGCGTCCAGACCAGAAAAAGCAGCGCGAAATAGCGGGTGGCCGATCGGAAGGGGGCGGGCCGCGTTGTGAGGCGGGCATCCGCTCTGGTCGGCAGCAGTCGCCGCAGCGCCCAGATTACGATGATCATGGTCGTCAACGGCAGGGCGCCGATCGGGCCGTCCTGGGGCAGGATGCGGGCCGGAACGAGCGCGAAGGTGACCAGCGCGACCGCCGGAAGAATCTGCACCGGCAGTAGCAGCACGGTGGCGACAGCCGCGACGGCCAGAAGCGTGAGCGGAATCACGATTACACCGAGACCGGTGATGAACCGCGGCAGAACCAGGCTCGCCATAATCACGAAGGCGGCGGCGAGCACAACGAGAACAACCGGCGTACTTCGCAATCGGCGCAGGGTGGAAACGAGCATCGGTCGCCTCTTCGGGGTGGTGGCGCAGCGTGGTGGCGCAGTGGGTCAAGCGGGCTGTAGCGCAGCACTATTGATGCGAATAGCCGCAACAATAACACGTGAATTTTCCTCAGCGCCAGCGGAATGGTTCGAAAACCGATACTTTGGGCGGGTCGCAGCACGTACGCACCACCGAGGAAGTGGAGTTTTTGGTGAAATTGTCTCGGCTGACCTACACATTTCGACGGGCGACCCGCGGCCGGGTCTCTGCCCTGCGGTCGCTGGGAGTGCGCATCGGCACCGGCTGCCGCATTCTGAGCGACATCGCCACGACGGAGCCCTGGCTCATCTCGGTCGGCGACCGGGTGACCGTTAGTTCCGGCGTCACATTCATCACCCATGACGGTTCCGGCTGGCTCTACCGCGATGCTCGCGGCCGCCGATATCGTTTTGCTCCGATCCGGGTGGGATCCGACGTGTTCATCGGTGCCGGTGTCACGGTGCTGCCCGGCGTGAGCATCGGCGACCGGTGCGTGGTCGGTGCGGGGTCGATGGTCACGGCGTCGGTGCCCGACGGTACGGTCGTGGCCGGTGTTCCGGCCCGGCCGATCAAGGAGTGGTCTGAGTTTCACGCTGCGCTCGCCGGCTGGCCGGCTGAAGCGGATATGGTCGGCCAGAGCTACCGGCAGCGGGTCGACTCGATTGCCGAGGAGCTCTCTGTCAACAGGCCGGTGTGACCCAGGCCTTCACGAAGCCGGCGCTCTGGTAAACGAACTGGTAGGCCCACTTCGCCGGATCCATCGGCTGCGACGCGCCGAGTACAGCGAGCGCACCGGGGTAGCACTGGCTGATCTGCACCCGGGCCCGGCTCACGTGATAGCTCGAGGTGATCACGAGCACCCGATTCCAGCCGAGTTCGGTCGCGAACGAGGCAATCGCTGCGGCCTCTCCGCCGGTTGTTCTGGGATGCGGTTCGAAACACTCCACCGTGATGGTCGTGCCCGGAATCGGCACGGGACGGGCGCACAGATTGGCCGGGCGGGTGTCACCGCCGAACGCGTCCGAGATGAGGATCCGCCCGCTGTAGCCCGCTTCAGCCAGATCCACGGCCTTCGCCACCACGGCAGCGCTGCCGAGTCCGCCGAGAACGACTATCACGTCGGCGGGGCCCGGTGGGTCTTCCCTGGGGAACATCACGGTTCGAGTGGTGACGGCCAGCACGACGACGGTCAGCAGCACGAGGCCGACGAGTATCCGGAGGGCGCGCGACCGGCGCAGGGGAGTGCGGGCGTGCTGGCTCGACGATCTCACTCGTTGCGCGGCAGCATCCGCTCTGCCGTATCTGCTGAAGCGGATGCCGCGCCCCCCGCCGCTACCTCCTTCGCCGGCTCGCGCCCGGAGAACCAGGGCGGCACGGCGAATCCGAAGCGCAAGACCGGCAGGTCACACACGAGGCGCCAGAACAGCAAGGAGGCGGCGACAGCACCCCCCGCGACGAGCAGGGGCAACGCCGGGCCGAGGCGGTCGAGCCAGACCTGGCCGCGCGCCAGCAGCAGCAGGCTCGTCAGCGCGGAAACGAAAAGAACATGAACGACGTAGATCGGGAGGGTGTTTCGGCCGACGTAGGTCAGCCACGCCATCGCCCGGTAGCTGACCAGAAAACGAGCCACGAGCAGGCCTGCGCCGAGAGCGAGCAGGCTCACCAGCACGAGGGTGCCGGTGATGAACGGCACCCGCGCATCGACTGTGAGAATGACGCCGGCGAGGACGAGGAAGGCCGCGCCGAAGCCGAGACCCAGCCAGAGGGCCCCGAAACGGCTGGGACGGTTGACGAACGCGAGGATGCGTTCCCGCAGGTAGCAGCCCAGCAGAAAGAACACGAAGTAGCGGCCGATGCCGTTCCAGGCAATGTTGCCGGTGTCGGCGCGAGCGAAGAACAATACCGATAGCACGGCCGCGCCGCCGATTTGTACTCGCCAGTCAATGCGGTTCTTCATGAGTTTGGCGGCGATGAAGAACAGGGCGAGAGCGTAAAGAAACCACAGGCCGTTGCTGGGTCGCACGGGGGCGAGCAACAGGTCGATCGGGTTGGTCTCATCGAAGCCGGCGGGGTTGGGCAGCACAGAGAAATAGCCGAACCGCACGACGGTCCAGAGCAGCAAAGCCCAGACCAGCAGGCTCAGTCGAGTTCGCCAGAGCGTTGGCCAGCTGCGGGTGATGATCGAGGCGGCAAACAAACCGGAGGCCAGAAAGAACAGCGGCATCCGAAATACTATGAAGATGAGGTTGATTTTGTTCCACAGCTCGGGGGCCAGACCGGAGAGCACAGTCCACTGCACGGCGTGCGCCAGGGCGACGAGCAGAATGGCAACGCCCTTCGCCCCGTCGACCCAGTCGACGCGCGTGCGCTGTGCTACACCGACCACTGCGCGAAAGTCTTCATCATGTCGGTGTGCGCAAAGCCCGGTGTTTCGTGGCCGAGCGTGTGGTACATCACCTGGGCATCGGCGGCGACCGGCTTGATCTTCTTGATCAGGGCGAGACCGTTCCTGCTCGGCACGACAACGTTATCCGGGTGGGCGTCATCGGAGACGAGCACCTTCACCCGGCTGCTGGTCCACGGCGTCGCGCTGATCCGTGCGGGGTTGGTGCCCTTGATCAGGGTCGGGTCATTGTTATACGCATCGCCGACGTGCGCCTGATTCTTCGTGTCGTAGGCGTAGAGCCACTCGTTGTCATAAAGCCCGTTCACCATGTACAGGCCGCGAATGTAGGGAATGAGCTTCTTGCCGTAGGTGTAGCAGCCGAGCGATCCGCCGAAAGAGGTGGCGCGCAGAAAATTTCGACGCACGGTGTAAAGCGAACTCAGGTATGTCCAGGCGTTCTTCTGTGCGGTGGTGGCGATGGCATTGGTGTACTCGGTGCCACCGGCATTGATGCAAATGGAAATGGCGTTCTGGTCGACGACGAGCTCACCGGGGTACTTAAATCCGCCGTTGAGGGCGTTGTGTGAGCTGGAGGCGGCGTGATAAAACCACACCGCGCCCACGGC